>Ga0209408_1000634_pt1 | contig 25378 bp, 17 predicted proteins | sample AD_UKC107_MetaG_FD_184422 | JGI IMG/M metagenome (GOLD analysis project Ga0209408, IMG submission 184422) | Active sludge microbial communities of municipal wastewater-treating anaerobic digesters from Hong Kong - AD_UKC107_MetaG (SPAdes)... | ecosystem: Engineered > Bioreactor > Anaerobic >... | reverse complement strand
ATACAGGATTACTCCAAACGCCAACTACATCCTCAACTGGGTAATCTTCGTTTGTTTCATCTTCAGACTCAACGTAGAATTGAAGATCCTCGATAGTTTCATCAATTGTTACAGTTACAGTATGAACACCTTCTGTGTATCCAGTGATAACTGCCAAAGGTTCAGCATATTCAGATGCGTAAAGTTCATGAACAACACCCTCACCGAAGCTACCTCTGATATTGATATCAACCTCGAGGTCAACACTTTCGCAATCCATGCTATGTCCATCAGGATCAACAGCAATTACATCAACCCTTTGCTTGATTATATTCAACTCGTATGCCTCAGGGAAGTATGGAGCAACAGGTACGCCTAAATATGCTAAGAATAATACTCTATCGGTTAATATATAGTCTTCAGGAGCACCCCAAGGAGCACCACGAACTCCTAATATCACATTACCCTTAGTTTCCATTGTTCTCCAACGGAACAGAGTTGCATCAGTTTTGGAATCGGCTGGTAAGAAAATTCTTTCCTCGAAATAATCTAATCCATCGTTTGTAGATGTAGTAATATTATCAGGATCATTAAACCTAGCATCAGGATATGTAGCTAACTTTTTGTATGTTAAGCCACCATCAATTGAGTACTCGAATACTACCTTCTGGTCGTCGGTGATAAGATCGAAATCTCTAGAGAAATGGATAGCAAAATCAATAACAGCATAAAGCTCATTGTTGATATCTACTTCAATTTCTTTTTCACTGTAAAGACCAGGGTTAGCTTCAACTGCAAGGTTTCCACCATCTGGAAGCGCAACACCTTTAGCTCCAACACTTTCAATATACTCACCAACAATTCCGAGAGCAGCACCTTCGGAAGGCACAATCTCAATATCCCTTACTCCGTTAACAAAGGTTGGAAGAACAACATCGGTGAAGTCAACTGAACCTTGCTGAGCAGCTAACAAAATATCGCCATCGGCTGTAGCATCTCTCATAACAAGGTTGTACCAGTACGATGTGTTTGGAGTGATATCCTCTTCGTGAAGGTTCTCAAACGAAGCGGTAAAGTTAACAGTGCTACCACCATACACAACCTCTTCACCAATTAGTTCAGTTGTAAGAACATGGTTAAATACGCTAACTGAACCTACTGGAGCATACTCATACTGGAAGAATCCAGCCTTAGCTGCTGCATTTCTGCTAGCCATGCTCTCGGGTACAAATTTCTTATCGGACTCGGTAGTGTAAACCCATGCGTAAACATCGTAAACACCTCTTTCAAAGTCCTCAGGAATTGTAATCTCGAATGAACCAGTATCTAATGTTGCGTAAACTGTAGTCCAGTTACCATCAACATCAACTAGGTCAAACTCGAAGTTTGTACCAGCTGGGTATGGAACACCAATGGTATCGCCATCCTCGTTGGTAGCAAGCTGCCAATCGAGTTCGTAGGTTCCACCAGGATACATTACAGGTTCGAATCCGTTCTCATCGAGAATTACAGAAAGTTCGTAGTTGGTTGCTACGTAAGGAATATCCAAGGTTACACCAACAATATCGCTCCAGAATACGATGTTACCATCGCCTGAAGTAATTTGAATGTTGTTGATACTCCAAACATCCTCATCAGCTTCCCTATTAACCTGCTGCTTCCACATAAAGTGAGTAGCGTCGGTAATATACTCCTCGTCGAGAACAATGGTGTAAAGCTTATTGGTTGCACTTGCATCGAGCAAGCCCCACTCACCAAATTCTGAATTCTCAATAGTTAGGAACTCAAATGTTTCACCACCATCAATCGATACCGATAACATCGGTAGAGTGAGAGGGTTAACAAATATATCGTTAGCAGAGTAACGGAACTGTAGAACAGCGTTACCTGCTAATCCTGTTAGGTCGAGTGCTGAAGTTAATGCGTAACGGTTACCTTCGTTCGAAAACTCCTCGGTATCTTCGTTCCAGCCGTCAACTGCGAGGAAATCACCCTCCTCATCCAAATCAACAGGAATGGTTTCGCCCATTACGAGGTCATCGCCTTCAAATGCAACAAGCTGTAGGTCGTAATCGGTATCGTATCCAAAGAAGCCTTCTGGATAGAAAGGATTCAAGAACATTTGGAGGTCGAGAACCTGATTTACACCTGTTTCTTCGCCAAATTCGCCGTAAACAACCTTAGTTGTTTCGTCCTGGGTCATAATAGCTGCAAACTGGAGGCCTTCTGGCATTTCGCCATATGTTGAATACATAACCTGGAACTCCTCGTCGATTAGGTAATCAACATCAGTTTCTCCATCAGCATTCAAAATATCCTCAATGTAGATACCAGCAACTGGCTCGGGAACATCGTTCTCGTTAACAACCAATAGGTTATCTTTTAGCATGTAAGGATCCCACTCGCAAGCTGCATCCTTAGCTGGGCTTGGTAGAATTGCGCTTACCCAAACTTCGTAAACACCAGTGTTTACGGTATCAGGGATTAAAGCGTTCATCTCTTCCATATCCATAGTAATTGGAAGCCCATCAATGTTTATTGGAATTAATGTACTAGGGAATGCCTGCTCATATACCTCAAACGCATCCAAAAACAGCATAAATGCATCATGAGAAACACTTTCCACAGCAAATTTGAAATCGCTATTACCAATATAACTAGAAATATCGTAAACAAATTCACTCCAAGAAGTTGGTGCCTCATCATATCCAGAGTTAATTTGAACCCATGAAGCTCCATCCCATGCATGCACCTTGAACCTCTCATAACCAAATTCAGCTGATATAGATTTTGCTGCAAATGATAATTTAACCTGTGTTGCGGTTACACCACTAAGGTCTATCTCGGGTGAAATCAACCATTTATTTTCTTCACCTGAAATTGGCATTGGATTTGAAGCAGCAGAGAACATATACTTAGAACCCTCATATGCAGGGTGGTCTCCACTAATAGCAGGAGTAGTAGTTTCTGGGTTCATTACCATCCAAGCGAATGCTGAATATTCATTTGGGAAATCAAAATCTCCAGCACCCCAAGTAGCACTCCCCCATGTATCAACTGTAGACCAACTCCAAGCAGTTAAATCAGTAGCAAAATCGTCAAATAAACTAAAATCTTCACTCCAAATTACAGTTGAACCTTTAGTGTATGCACTTGCTTTTTTGTTAATGTAAAAATAGAATTCGGTTTCCTCTGGAAACTCAGGAGTAGCTAATTTACTATTTGCTATCGCCTCTTTAACTAAACCAGCAGCATCAATTTTTAATGTTGATGATTTTGATTCAGGTTCAGTAGGATATTCCCAGGTAAACTCAAACTCTTCGCCAGCGTAAACAGGCTGTTCAAATCCATCAGGATCTGGCTCATCGTAAACAACTGACCACTCGTATGCTGTGAAAGAGTTGTTGTATGTTGAGCAGTCAACCCCTTCGTATATCAGGTCAATTTCCTGTCCATTGATGTATGCATACCAGAATTCAACCTCGTTGTTAACACCAACAATCTTCATTTCGCTGATAGTCCATTCGCCATCGGGAACTTCCTGATACCAACGAATACGAACGTTGCTATAGTCAACACCAGTTTCCTTCTCAATTTCAACTGTTATTTTTTCGTTTCCTAGCGAAATAGCAGGTAGAGTATCGAGAGGCTCCCAGGTAACACCGTTGTCGAGGCTAATGTGAACCTGAGGCAGTGTTAGTGGGTTTGGAGCTGTAATAACATCATTTGTGTTGTAGTAGAATTCAACAAAAGCAGGTGAAGGCATAACGCTCATATCGAATCCATCGGAAACAGCCCAACGAATATCCTGCTCATCGAAAGTAATAGACTCAGTGCCGGCCTCGTAGCCATTCTCGCTACCATTAATACCGTAGAAACTATCAATTTCGTAAAGTAATTCAGAAAGAATTAGCTCTTCGCCATCAAAAGCGTAAACAACAACATCATATGAATCCTCAGTATCGAAACCATATGCATCGAGGTCAGCTTCGGTTGGAAGAACTAAAGCATCGAGGTCAACTTGGTAATCTTGATCATCAGATACTTCTAGGGTATAGAATGGGCCATAGTAGCCATCCTGCTGAAGTACAACTGCAAACTTGGTTCCTGTTGGGAACTGAGCAGCCATATCAATACCGTATGAAACATCGATGGTTCCACCAAAGAAGTACTCATCCTCAAGGTCGCCAAGGCTAATTGAAGGAACTAAAATATTAATACCAGCGGTTGCTGTATTAGAAATTTCAACAGCATGATCAAGCCTATAGCCTTTCCCAATAACTGTATTTCCTTCTCCTAGTTCATAATCAATATCGAAAAATACAGTTCCACCAGTGTTCTCTGGGAATTCGTACATGTCGGTTATATAGCTATAGAGCAAACCTTTTGTACCAGCAGCTTTAGTTTTGGTGTCGATTTCTACATCATATGTAGTTCCCCAATCTAAAGATGCCCATAGGTTTACTTCCTGCTCTACAACGGCATCAACCCAAACTTTTGCTCCATAGCGAAGTCCTTCAGCATACCAAAAGCCATGGGGCATTCCCCAAGTACGATCAAAATCATCATTTATATAATCGGGTTCACCTTTATAGTCGAGCCTGATACGGATATCGTCACCATAAACAACACCGCTCATAGGATCAACGGATGGGATAACGCCAGAAATGGTTCCGCCAGCAGGATTGTAGTCTACTGCAGCAATTGGATACCAGAAATCTGCGCCATCGTTCATCTCCATCTCAAGGATAACCTCAAGGTCGAGGTTTGCACCAATAGGTCCAGTGAATGTATAATCTACATCAACAGTGTTGGTTGGGTAGTTATACTCCTCGTATGTTGTAGATACTTCATCAATATTGAGGTTTCCTGGAGCATAAACAGCAAATGTTTCGCTATATCCATAGGTATAATCATCTCTTGTTTCAGCAACAATGTAGAAAGTGTAGAGATCCTGTGGAATGTAAGGTATGGTTAACGTTTTGTTAGCAATGGTAGTTGCTGTTCCAAGAACAATATAGTCATGAATAACACCATTCTTTCTAAAACCATACTCAAATACCGTACCTGTTGGGAAAGTTCCGCTTGGGTTAGTAATATTAAAGGTAATATTATCACCAGGGTATAGGTTAGGTAGTGTAGCAGCATCCTTCAGCTCAACGTTAAGTACTGGAGGAGTAATTGTGAAGTTGTATCCGGAGCTAACAACTAAAATATTCTGCTCAGCGTTTCCTGGGAGGAATAGTTCTGCATCCTCTAGTAACCAGGTATTAACACCGGCGGGGAATGGGTTTTTCTGGTCGAGCCTAAACTGAATTGTACCAGCGGGTAAATCGTAGTACTCGTAAGTATTACCAAATATTCCTGCATGGTTCAGAGAAATAGTATCGAGGCCAACCCATGTTGTTCCGTTAAGCGTGTAAGCAACGTAAACTTGCGAACCAAAGGTTGCTACAGGATTAGAAAGACGTGTTAGATCGAAAGAGAACATATTGCCAGTAACCTGATTAGCAGCAATTGTGTACTCCTCGGTAATAAACGAACGAATTCCGGCATCCTCAAATGCAAGATCCTCTTCCTGTAATTCGTAAACTATGTTATCTGAGCCATAATCGATGGAAGTACCAGTGTAAACCCAAATATTAATATCTTCATTAGTTAACCACTCGTAAACGTTCACAGGAACATCAACCAATGAGAAGGTAAGGTCGTTACCCGAGATGGCTGGTGTTACGTTACTATTGAACCACAAGTAGTTGTCATCTGGATAGTAATTTTTCGAAGAAATGCCTCCCATACCAATTGCGTACTTATATGTATTGTATGCGTTAGGGAAGTTTGCTCCAGTAGCTTTCAGGGTAATTTTTTGTCCTGGATACTCGCTGGAAATAATTGCTGGAACAGTTTCATCATTTTCAATTGAATTCAAAGTTAATGATGGACCTGGAACAGTAGGTTCAGCAATATTGTATGAACTGCTGGAGGCCTGTCCACCTATTAGATTAATAGGAGTTCCTTTGGTGATGGTAATATCATCAAGATTCCAAGCTTCATTCCCAGCAGCAAGACTAACGCTATTCTTTTGGCGAACCCTGAAATGGGTTGCTGCAGTTAAAGCGTCATCATTAGCGGCCTCTGTTAGATCGAAAACATAGGGACCGTCAGCATCGAACTCGGTTACACCTCCAATAGAGAGCGCAGCCCAAGTATTACCACCATTTACTGAATACTCAACCAACAATGGGTATGTTGGGTCGAGGTTTGCAGGAACAACATCAACCTCTACGGTTAGCGTTGCGATTGTTAAAGCGTTTAAAGCAAACGCATTGGTCGTAACGCTTCTTGCACCCAAATTACCATAGTATCCAAAAGGATCGTTGGCTCCCGAAAAAGAAAGAATATGCTCTTCGTCGAGGTAAATAAGGTGATCGTAAAGACCATCCTCGTATACACCTACCCAAAGATCGAAGGTACCTTCAACTTCAATTTTCCCTGTTATAGTAACTGTAGCAGGAATAGTTGCAGGGCAAACATACTCTTTAAGTACCCATGGTAAATCATCCTGATCGAGGGGATCATTTGGACCTCCAGTGAAGGTTTCTCTATAAAGAAAAACCACCACATCACCTGGATCGGCAACATCGTCGAGGTCAGTAATCTCTACTTGTAATTCTTCTCCCACATCGTACGATCCAGTGGCAGTGAATACAGTAGCGTACTGCGCATGTGCCATGGGGATAAATGCAAAAAGCATTAGTGTGATCCACCATGCACGCAACACCTTGAAAAACTTTCTGTACGTATTGTTCATAGTTTAAATTATTTAGGTTAATTGATTAGCGGAATGCGTATCCAAACCTGAATGAGTTGGTAAGAACCGTGTTAAAGCTGTTTTTAGCAGTTTTACCTGCAAACAGGTCATCGCCAACTTTCACTTCGGCATATCCGGTACGAGCAAATTCCAAACCAACTTCAATACCAATGTAGAAACCTCCGCCCATGTAGTAGTCGGCGCCAGCAACGGCAGCCATCCCCCAACGGAAGAAACCTCTATTTGATAAGTTGGTATTCCATGCACCGGTAATTGGAGCGCCAACCTCGGTGTTCTTGCTGCTTCCAGCTCCATCGAAGATTAGTTCGCCGCCAACGTAAGGATCAACCTTGGCAGTTCCAGGCATGTGAAATTCGCCACCAGGGCGTAGAGAGAAGTAGGAGTAATTATAGACGGTTTCGGGGACAACACGATTGCTGGTCATATCGAACCAGGTGCTTAGCCTCGCGGCTATGTTGTCCATCACGAAATACCTCGCCCTAAAAACTCCGGGAGTGAGCAGAGCCTCATCGCTATTAAATGGGCTCCCCGTGAGTTCAAATGTGATTAGCCCTGTACCAGCTGGCTTTTCGCCTCCGCCCATCTGGGCAAAAACCGAAAGCTGACTGACAAAGAACAGCATCACAACAACCATAACTGTTTTTCTCATAAACTTGGTTTTAGTGATTATTAGACATTGGGGTTAATAATTAGTGTTTTATGCTAGGGTATTAATAGATTTTAAACCCAAAATATCACAAAAAGTTTAATCCTAAATCACGATTGATATAGGATTTACGTTGGATTCAGAAGATTCACTGATAGAATAAAGAGTTCTATCTTAAGGCTAATAAATGATGGATTTTGCATAGGCAATTCAGTGTTTGGTTACTAATTTTAGGTTTACATACGCAATATTATAGATTTTTTTTGACGAAACGAAAGGTTTTAACAAAAATAATTGAAAAAATTTGATGGAAAACATAACTTTTTCTACAAAGGTACTATAACAAAATTTAGAAGTGATTTTTAAACTGATTAATGGATTTTTTAATTTTTCTCACCCTCGTCTAAACTTTTTTTAAAAAGAAACTGTTATTTTTACAGAAACAAAGAATTACAAATCACTTAACAATACTACTATGGCATTAGCAATTACCGACACAAATTTCGATGAGATTGTACTAAAATCGGACAAACCTGTACTACTCGACTTCTGGGCTGAATGGTGTGGCCCCTGTAGAATGATTGCTCCTTTCGTTGAGCAAATGGCTGAAGAGTACGATGGGAAAGCAATTATTGGAAAGGTTGATGTAGACAACAACCCTGGTGTTGCCAGCAGGTTCGGTATTAGAAACATACCAACCGTACTTTTCTTTAAGAACGGTGAAGTTGCCGACAAGCAGGTTGGAGCCGTTCCAAAAAACACGCTTGTTGCTAAACTTGAGGCTCTACTATAAACCTCTAAAATAAACAGAAAAAGAGGGCGCAAGTCCTCTTTTTTGTTTACACTTTGTTTTGGTTTTATATTATATAAGGTATACATAGTACCATTCATTTCTATTAGCATGAAAATTTGTGTTTTTTGCGCCTCAAGCGCAAAAGTTGATCCAAAATATTTTAGTGCCACTGAACAGCTGGCAAAACTTCTGGTTGGTTGGGGAGCCAGCATTGTTTACGGCGGTGGCTCAGTGGGTTTGATGGGATGCCTGGCCGACACGGCAATGGGCAATGGAGGGAACGTAATTGGTATCCTTCCCCGCTTTATGGATAAGGTTGAATGGGGGCATAAAAACATATCGCAAATGATACTCGTAAGGGACATGCGCGAACGAAAGAAGCTCCTAATAAAAAACGTTGATGCAGTAATTGCACTACCTGGAGGCTGCGGAACCCTCGAAGAACTTATGGAAGTTTTCACCTTGAAACGTCTTGGCAAATTTACCAAACCAATAATTGTTCTTAATACAGATGGCTTCTATACTCACCTCGAATTGCTAATTGAGAAAATGATTAACGAGAATTTCCTCAGGCATGAACATCGGGATATTTGGCGACTGGTAAACACCCCCGAAGAGGTTATACCTGCAATTAAAAGTTCGCCAAGTTGGGATTCCTCAGCGATAAACTTTGCAGTGGTTTGAGAAATTGATGGAACGCGGACGACACAGATTTTACTGATTTTCGCTGATTTCAAATAAACCACAATAGGCATAGGAGGCACTGAAGAATTTGATTGGAGGATTGAGAGGATGGAATGCAGATTGAAAGGATTAACACGGTTTACTTGCCAACTGTGAATTGCCAACTGTGAACTTTAAATTCGTGCATTCGTGGCAATTGATGGAACGCGGACGACACAGATTTTACTGATTTTCGCTGATTTCAAATAAACCACAATAGGCATAGGAGGCACTGAAGAATTTGACTGGAGGATTGAGAGGATGGAATGCAGATTGAAAGGATTAACACAGTTTACTTGCCAACTGTGAATTGCTATCTGCAAACTTTTTTAATTCGTGCATTCGTGGCAATTGATGGAACGCGGACGACACAGATTTTTACTGATTTTCGCTGATTTTTTATCACCACATTAGGCACAGAAGGCACAATAGAAAATGATTGGGTGATTGTGTGAATTTGTGAACTTTGATTTTGAGGGAACGCAGATAACGCAGATTATACAGATTTACACGGATTTTTGTTACCACAATACCTGCCTGCCACCAGACAGGCTGCCATCGGGCAAGGTTGGGTGATTGATTTGAAAGGTGTTTGCCAACTGTGAATTGCTAACTGCAAACTTTTTTAATTCGTGCGTTCGTAGCAGGTAACTATCCCAATGAAGACTCCTACTCCTTAACCCTATTCCTGTAGGTGAAAAGTTTGCTATCGCCAACCTGATCGTATGAGAATAGGCTACCCTTGAAGGTTGGTGCTTTTACACCATCGCCAAAAAATTGGTTTCCAACAAAAACACGAGCCTCGTCCCAGAAATTGCGTTTAACAAAGCTGTTAATCAGCATTGCTCCCCCCTCAATAATAACCGAACTAATTTCACGCTCATACAACTCCTTCAACAGCTGGCTTTCTAACCCTTTTGCGAAGTCAACAGTAAGGAGTTCCATGTTTGGAATAGACGCAAACAACGCTTTTCGGGCTGATGCGCTGGAGTTATTTCCAATAAATACGAGAGTTGGTATTGTTCCATCATAAACATTTGCGGTATCTGGAAGTCGAAGTTTCCTATCGAGAACTATTCGAAGAGGAGTTCGTCCAGTCCAATCACGAACGTTAAGGTGGGGATTATCCATTTCAACAGTATTTGTTCCAATCATAATTGCCTGCTCCTCACTGCGCCAACGGTGTACCAACATACGAGCCAGCTCGTTAGTAATCCAAACGGGGGCAATGGGATCGGTGGGTTTACGAAGGGTGTCGATGAATCCATCGAGGGTTTGCGCCCATTTAAGAATAATGTATGGCCTCTTTTTAATATGGTACGTAAAAAACCTTCGGTTTAATTCTTTTGCTTCCTTCTCGTTAACACCAAAAGTGATATCACACCCTGCTTTTTTCAAAAGTTCAATTCCTCGTCCCGAAACTCTTGGGTTCGGATCTTTTGTAGCAACCACAACGCGTTTTATCCCACTCTCGATGATTAAATCGGTACAAGGAGGTGTTTTACCAAAATGAGAGCATGGCTCCAGGGTAACGTACATAGTTGACTCCTTGAGCATAGATCTGTCTTTCAAAGAGTTTATCGCAACTCTTTCTGCATGTTCCTTCCCATACTCAACATGATAGCCCTCGCTAATAATTCTACCATTATGAACAATTACTGCCCCAACCATAGGATTTGGCGCTACGTAACCCATGCCATTCTTGGCTAAATCGAGGCAACGTTTCATATACATACTATCAATCTCAAACTGTTCCATAATATTTGTTTATTTTTGGTACGTACTTATTCATTGAACAAGCATACCTATTATAATATATGGATATTTACCGCAAACTTGTTAACGAACTTGAAACCATATACTCAAGAAACGAGTCGCAATCGTTAGCCCGTTTGATTATTGAAAAAGTTCTGGGTTTACAACCCCACCAAATTCTCATTAACCGAAGCATCAACCTCGAAAAGAATCAGGAAGAACAAATTTTGTATTACCTAGAACAGCTAAAGTTACAAAAGCCCATTCAATATTTGCTAGGCGAAGCCTACTTTTTTAATCTCAGCCTGAGTGTAACCCCCGATGTACTAATTCCTCGTCCCGAAACAGAAGAGCTGGTTAGCTGGGTTATTGAATCGGCTTCGAACTTTAAAAATGTAAAAATTCTCGATATTGGGACAGGAAGCGGATGTATTGCCCTTGCACTTGCAACGAACTTGGGCAACAGCACGATTTATGCAACCGATATTAGTGAAAAGGCGTTAACCGTTGCCCGAGAGAACTCAAAACTACTCGGTGCTGAGGTAACTTTTCTTCAGAACGATATTCTTAGCGATGTAAGTATTCCTGATTCTCCCTTTGATATAATTGTTAGCAATCCTCCCTACGTTATGGCAAGCGAAAAAAAGTTTATGAAGCCGAATGTTCTCGACAACGAACCAGAAACTGCGCTATTTGTCCCTAATAATGACCCATTGAAATACTACCGGAGTATCGCCGAAAAGGCTCAATCGTTGTTAACCCCAAACGGTCTGGTTTTCTGTGAAATAAACGAGGCCTACGGGGATGAAACCGCAATTCTTTTCAGCAGTTTTGGGTTCAACTCCGTAGAAGTACGAAAAGATATTCATGGGAAGGACAGGTTGCTTAAAGCTTCATGGTAATTTCACGTTATTAATTATGTTAAATAGATGGCGGGAATAGTTTCATTTATGGATAAAAAAAAATTTGACAATCAAAAAGCGTTACAAAAAGTTCAGGCAATTTGTAGCCGTCAGGAAAAATGCATTTTCGATATTTCAAAAAAATTGGTTGCATGGGGCGCAACCAAAAAAGAAACCGATGAAATTATTTCTCTCCTGCTAAAAGAAAGCTTCATAGATGAAAAACGTTACGCCCGAATGTTCGCTTCCGAAAAAGTTCGTTTTAATAAGTGGGGACCCAAAAAAGTTGAGCTGGCACTTCGGGTAAAAAAAATTAGCAAGGATGATATCATTTTTGCGCTGAACGAAATCAATGAACTTTTCAAACCTGAACAGCTTCATGAAATTCTATTAAAAAAGGTAAAAAGTATAAATGCTAAAAACGTTTTTGATTTCAAAAACAAGCTTGTTCGATTTGGAGTTTCCCGCGGATTTGAGTACGAGCAGGTTCTCCGTGAGGTTGAAAAAATTGTTTCAGCCACAAAATTCGAATTTCAATAGTTTTAAAATCAGTTTGCTAATCAATTTGGATTTTTCTACCTTTGTGCGCTAAAATTATTCACACTTTTTGTAGTAAAAAACTGACATCGAAACAATTAAAGTAACCTTCATACCAAAGCACATTAACAATGAACGTAATTCACGAGAATACCGATGCACTGAATGCAGTGCTTAAAGTGAGCGTAGAGCAAGCAGACTACGAGCTGAAAGTAGAGCAAAAACTAAAAGATTACCGTAAAAAGGCTGCCATAAAGGGTTTCCGTCCCGGGAAAGCACCCGCATCACTAATCAGTAAGCTTTACAAAGTTCCTGTAATGGTTGAGGAGGTGAATCAATTGGTATCGGAAAGCATTTCGAAATACATTACAGAAAGCAAAATAAACATACTTGGCGAGCCACTTCCTAGCGAAACTCAGGCGAAAATCGATTGGGATAACGACAAAAATTTCGAGTTTGCTTTCGACATGGGGCTGGCTCCGGAATTTGAAATCAAACTCTCCAAACGCGACAAGGTTCCCTTCCACACCATTAAGGTTGACAAGAAAATGCGCGACGGTTACATTGAGAACATTTTGAGCCGTTACGGCTCATACGTTGATTCAGATGTTGCTGCCGACAATGGATTGCTAAAGGTGATGCTAACTGAACTAACCGAAAACGAGGAGCCAAAGGAAGGTGGAATATCGGTTGAAAACGCATCGGTTGCGGTTAGCCTGGTTGCCGACAAGGATGAGCAGAAGAAAATGGTAGGCTCTAAGGTTGGAGATATCCTTACCATAAACGTTAACAAATCGTTCCCCAACGAAACAGACAGAGCAAGCCTGTTGAATATTAAAAAAGAGGAGCTGGCAAATATCAGCCCAATCTTCCAGGCAACTGTTACTGAAGTAAAGAAGTACCAAAACGCTGAACTGAATCAGGAACTTTTCGATAAGATATACGGAGAAGGAACAGTAAAAGATACTGAGGAATTCAACGCCAAACTTGACGAGGACATTAAAGCAAACCTGAAAGGCGAAAGCGAGCAGAAATTCTACATGGATATGCGCGAAAAGCTAGTTGAGAAATTCGCCATTGAACTTCCAAAGGAATTCCTTATTCGTTGGTTTGTTGCAGTTAACGAGGGTAAATTCACCCGCGAACAAGTTGAGACAGACTACCCTAACTTTGAGAACGATTTAAAATGGCAGCTAATTCGCGATAAAATTGCGCAGGAGCAGGACTATAAAGTTGAGGAGGATGAAATCCTGAACGTTGCCAAATCACACGTTTATAGCATGATGATGCAGTATGGCATGAGCCAGCTCCCCGACGATTTCATTGAGAACTACGCCAAAGATTTGGCCAAGAAGCCTGAGGAGCGACGCAAATTTGCCGAGCGAATACTTGAGAATAAAGTAGTGGGATGGGTTAAGGAAGCCATAAAGCTTGATGAGAAGGAAGTTTCAGCCGATGAGTTTAATAAGTTGATTAAGAAGTAGCATTCTTCATATCACTAAACCCGCAAAACTGCTTGAACATTCAGCAGTTTTGCGGGTTTCTTTTTTCACCCATTACATTTATGGCTATTTAACGTAATATAAACACAAAAAATATTATTTTTAACCCTGACAAACAAGATAATATAAACTGAAAATATAGTACACCATGGCAAAACAAATGTCGGAATTTGAAAAATATGCGCTGAAGCACCGCAACATCAGCAGCATGACCATGCATCGCTTCCAATCGATGCATAACAGCTACATTAACCCAATGATTATTGAGGAACGCCAGCTGAACATTGCCACCATGGACGTTTTTTCCCGTCTTATGATGGATAGAATCATTTTTCTGGGCGTTCCCATTAACGATGATGTTGCAAACATCATTCAGGCTCAGCTTCTTTTCCTCGAATCGAGCGACCCTTCGAAGGACATCCAAATTTACCTGAATACTCCCGGTGGCGGAGTTTATGCGGGGTTAGGAATCTACGATACCATGCAGTACATCAGCTCCGATGTGGCAACCATTTGTACTGGAATTGCAGCATCGATGGGAGCAGTTCTGCTATGCGCAGGCAAAGATGGGAAGCGCTCTGCCCTACCCCACTCAAGGGTGATGATTCACCAGCCAATGGGTGGAGCTGAGGGTCAAGCTTCAGACATTGAAATTACTACCCGTCAAATTCTTGGCCTACGTAAAGAGCTTTACGAAGTTGTTGCCAAGCATTCGGGCAATCCCTTCGAAAAAATCGAGAAAGATTCCGACCGTGATTACTGGATGACTGCTCAGGAAGCGAAGGATTACGGAATGATCGATCAGGTTCTGGTAAAAAGCGAGTAAAATTGATGAAACATGAAAAAGACCTGATAGATAAACTATCAGGTCTTTTTCATATTAGGTAAACCCACTAGTTCTCGTACTTAATATCCTTCACCCGAAGCTGAAGCGAAGTTGCTCCGCGAAAAACATTCTCCGAGATGCTATAGCAAACGCTGAATGGCCTTCCGCTGTGAACATATCGGTAATGCTCAGCAAGCTGGAATGCAATTCCGTTAAACACTTTTGAGTTACTCTGTTGAATTAATGAGAGTTTAATATGCTCCTTCTCGTTCCCAACCAGCCTGCCCTCACCCGTATCGTAAACATTATCGGATGCAAAAACGGGCGCCATATTTCCAGGGCCAAAGGGTTGAAATTGTTGAAGAACGCGAAAAAACTTTTCGGTAATATCAGAAAAATCGATTTTTGCGTCAATATCAATCTGAGGGATCAGCATATCGGACGAAATATTTTTGCTAACATGCTCCTCGAAGCGTTCAATAAACACCGGTACGTTCTCAACTTTCATGGATAATCCGGCAGCGTACATATGACCTCCAAAGTTTTCAAGTAGATCGGAACATGATTCCACTGCCTGGTACAAATCGAAGCCAGGGACCGACCGAGCCGACCCAGTCGCCAATCCGTTCGATTCGGTTAGCACAACGGTTGGGCGGTAGTACGTTTCAATTAGCCGTGATGCGACTATACCAACTACTCCTTTATGCCAAGACGGATTGTACAAAACGGTAGTTTTTCGGTTTTGCATTTGTGGGTTAGATGCAATGGCACGAAGTGCTTCGTGGGTAATGGTTCGGTCAATATTTTTCCGGTCGTTGTTGCATGAGTTCACCAGCGAACCCATCTCGTAGGCAACCGAATCGTCCTCGGCGCAAAGCAGATCTACTGCTGACATCCCAGACTCCATCCTACCGGCAGCATTAATTCTGGGTCCAATACGAAAAACAATATCATCAATGGCAATCTGCTGCTTATCGATGCCTGCCATTTTTATTATAGTTTTTAATCCTCTCGAAGGATTCTGGTTAAGCGTTTGCAGTCCGAAGTATGTAAGAATCCTGTTCTCGTCAATCACAGGCACAATGTCGGAGGCAATGCTTACGGCCACTAAATCGAGGTAGGAGTATAGTTCATCAAGGTTTACCGCATTTTTCTGACAGTAACCCTGAAGAAGCTTAAACCCTACGCCAGCGCCTGAAAGTTCCTTGAATGGGTAATCGCAATCGAGCCGTTTGGGATCGAGCACAGCAACCGCCTCAGGAATTACCTCGCCAGGCAAATGATGGTCGCAAATAATAAAGTCAACCTTCTTATGCTTCGCATAATCAATCTTTTCAACGGCTTTGATTCCACAATCGAGTGCAATCACCAAGGAGAATCCATTCTCAGCAGCATAATCGATTCCCTTGTAGGAAATCCCATACCCTTCGGAGTAACGGTCGGGAATGTAGTACCCCATATTTGGGTAATGCCTTTTCAGGAATGAGTACACCAACGAGACGGCAGTGGTTCCATCCACATCGTAGTCGCCGTACACAAGAATCTTCTCCCCCGAACGAATTGCAACCTCTACCCTGTCAACTGCTCTTCCCATATCCTTCATCAGGAAAGGGTCGTAAAGGTGCTCAAGGCTTGGGCGAAAAAAACTGTGTGCCTGATCGTACGTAACAACTCCTCGCTGAACAAGGAGCGTAGCAAGAACACGATCGATTCCTAGCTCACTCATTAGATGTTCAACGGCTCCGGGGTCACCGGTTTCTTTATATGTCCATTTCTTTTTCATCGAACTAAAGTTTGAGGTTCAAATTCTTGCAAAAACTCTTGCCAGAATTTTAAAAATCCTCAATTGATTTTTGTTTCAAACCCAAAAACCGCTTCGAATTCCTTTTTGAGTTTACTTTTTACTTCCTCAAAATCAACCTCCCCGCCAAGCTCCTTCCTCATCGAAGTAACTCCCTTGTCAACAAATCCGCAGGGGTTAATATAGCTGAAGTAATCGAGATTTGTGTTAACGTTGAACGCCAAACCATGCATGGTTACAAAACGGCTTGCCCGTACTCCTATTGCACAAATTTTTCGTTCCTTGCCAGGAACTCCCACATCAAGCCAAACTCCGGTTGCGCCATCAAGTCGGGTTGCATTTATGCCGAACGGTTTCAACGTTCTAATAATCACCTCCTCAAGATTATGAATATAATCCTTGAGTGTTATTTTGAAAAGTTCGAGATCGATAATTGGGTAAGCAACTATTTGCCCAGGACCGTGATAGGTAATATCACCTCCGCGGTTAATGTGGTAGTAGGTTGCATCAATCCGCTTCAGCATCTCATCGCTGATGAGCAGATTGTTGTCTTGTCCACTTTTGCCAAGCGTGTAAACGTGCTTGTGCTCGCAGAAAAGCAAGTAGTTTACTTTTCCCGATCCATTTTCGGAATTTCTTCCTGCAAGTACTTTAGCAAATAGTTCTTCCTGGTAGTCCCAGGCTTGTTTATAGTCAATTAAGCCAAGGTCTTGGAACGTTACGGTTTGCATTTATATGTCGATATTTTTTTATCATAATTTGGGTGTTAGTGACAGCAATGCTGTCCATTAACTTTTTTTGATGCCTCCTCGGCATGGTACGACGAACGAACCAGCGGCCCACTCTCCACAAATTCAAATCCCTTCTCGAAGGCAACAGTTTTAAACTTCTCGAACTGCTCGGGAGTTACGTAGCTCTCCACGGCTAAATTTTCGTTTCGAGGACGAAGATATTGTCCAATAGTTATCGCCTTGCAACCAACAGCCAGCAAATCGTCCATCGACTGGAATACTTCCTGCTCAGTTTCTCCAAGCCCAACCATCATCCCCGACTTGGCAATAAATCCCTGCGAAGCAATATGCCCAACAGCTGCGAGGCTAACCCTGTACTTTGCACGTGATCGAACTGAAGGAGTAAGCCTTTCTACAGTTTCGATGTTGTGAGCAATAATATCGGGCTTTGCTTTAAGAACAATATCTATAAGGTTTTTGTTCCCGTCGAAGTCGGGAATTAGCACCTCAATTTTTGTATTTGGATTCTGTTTGCGAACTTCAATAATGCAGTCGTGCCAATGCTGAGCACCTCCATCGGGCAAATCATCACGAGTAACAGAAGTAATTACACAATGTTTTAATCCCATCAGTTTAATTGAATTTGCCAATTGATTTGGCTCTTCCGGATTTGGTGGCAATGGTTTTCCGGTAGCTGTTGCACAGAACTTGCACGAACGGGTGCAAATATCACCCAAAATCATAAATGTTGCAGTTCCGTTTCCCCAGCACTCAGCAATATTCGGGCACATTCCGCTTGAGCAGATTGTATGAAGCCCGTGCTCCCTTACAACCTTGTTTACACGGGAATATCCATCGCCCGAAGGCAACTTTATTTTCAGCCACGATGGCTTTCTTTGCTGGTCTTTCTCCCGGATATTCATTAACAGTTTCGCAAAAGTATAATTATGCAAAATAAGCAAAAAAAATTGGTTTTATTTTATTTAAATTCAGTTTTAAAAATGGCCGCTTGTTAACCACATTTAAACTAGTATTTTGAGTATATTTGCAGCCGTAAAAAATTAAGAACAATGTTTGAATTAAGTGAACAGGAACAGCTACGAAGAGCATCATTGGCAGAGATGCGCAAATTAGGGATTGATCCATATCCCGCTGCAGAATACCCGGTTACCCACAAAACTGCTGATATTATTGAAAGTTTCGAAGCAATGGCCGAGCAGAAAGCAAAGGTTTGCATTGCCGGAAGAATTATGACAAGAAGAATTATGGGGAATGCATCATTCTTCGAAATTCAGGATGAGAAGGAAAGAATTCAGGTTTACATTCGCCGCGACGATATTTGCCCCGGCGAGGATAAAACCTTGTACAATACAGTTTTCAAAAAACTGCTTGATATTGGAGATATTGTTGGAATAAAGGGTTACGTTTTCCAAACCCAGATGGGGGAGAAATCGGTTTACACAGAGGAGCTAACCGTTTTATCAAAATCAATTCGTCCGCTTCCAATTGTGAAGGAGAAGGACGGCCAGGTTTTTGATGCATTTACCGATCCGGAGCAACGCTACCGTCAACGTTACGTTGATTTAGTTGTAAACCCGCAGATTCGCGATGTTTTTATCAAGCGTAGCAAGATTATCAACACGATGCGCGAGTTTTTCAACTCAAAGGGTTACCTCGAAGTTGAAACTCCAATTCTTCAGCCAATTCCCGGAGGAGCAGCAGCTCGTCCGTTTATTACGCATCATAATGCGTTAGATATGCCGTTATACCTTCGGATTGCCAACGAACTTTACTTAAAAAGGCTTATAGTTGGCGGTTTTGATGGTGTTTACGAATTTGCAAAGGATTTCAGAAACGAAGGAATGGACCGCACGCACAATCCTGAGTTTACCGTAATGGAAATTTACGTTGCCTTTAAGGATTACTTCTGGATGATGGATTTTACCGAGGAGATGATTGAGCGCGTTGCCATTGCGCTACATGGAAAAACGAAAGTTCAGGTTGGCGACAAGGAGATTGATTTTAAGCGTCCGTTCCGCAGAATCACCATGATTGATGCGATTAAAGAGTACACAGGAGTTGACATTTCAGGGAAAAACGAGGATGAGCTTCGTAAAGTTTGCGCTGACCTTGAAGTAGAGATTGACGAAACCATGGGCAAAGGCAAACTTATCGATGCAATTTTTGGGGAGAAGTGCGAGGAGCATTTCATACAACCAACTTTTATTATGGATTACCCGATTGAGATGTCGCCGCTGTGTAAGCGTCATCGCAGCAATCCTGAACTTACCGAAAGGTTTGAGTTGATGGTAAACGGCAAGGAGCTGTGTAACGCATACAGTGAGCTGAACGATCCGATTGATCAGCTGGAACGTTTTCAGGATCAGCTGAAACTTAGCGAGAAGGGTGATGACGAGGCGATGTTTATCGATCAAGATTTTGTTCGCTCACTTGAGTACGGAATGCCAACCTGCTCGGGAATGGGAATGGGAATCGATCGCCTAACTATGTTTATGACCAACCAGCCATCCATTCAAGATGTTCTGTTCTTCCCACAGATGAAGCCTGAGCCAAAATCGAGAAAAGATTCTGCAGATGTTTTTGCAAAAGCAGGAGTTCCTTCGGAATGGGTTCCGGTACTTGAAAAAATGGGACACGTAACAGTTGCCTCACTAAAAAGTATGAAAGCCGGAAAACTTTTCAACGATCTTTGCGGATTTAACAAGAAGAACAAGTTAGGATTGGCAAATCCTACGATGGAAGAGGTTGCAAAGTGGGTTGAGTAAATTTCATTAAAAACACAGGCTAATGAATCCAACTCACCAAATTGAACTATCAGTTCGCGATTACGAATGCGATTTGCAAGGAATTGTGAATAACGCTGTTTATTTGCATTACCTTGAGCATGCAAGGCACACTTTCCTGCTCGAACGCAACATCGATTTTGCTAAGCTTCACAACGAGGGAATCGATTTAATTGTAAACCGGATTGAGATTGATTACAAACTTTCGCTTACCAGCGGAGACCGGTTTATCATAAAATCTTCAATGCGAAAGGAAGGACACCTGCGTGTAATTTTCGATCAGGAAATTAGGCGAGTTATTGATGATAAACTGGTTGTAAAAGCTAAGGTTATTGGTGTTGGTTTACGAAATGGCCGTCCGATAAGAGTTACAGATATTGAAGGATTTGAGGGAGTGAAAGAAGGATAAACTCTATGTCAAATGTATGATGTCAAATGTATGATGTCAAATGTATGATGTCAAATGTATGATGTCAAATGTATGATGTCAAATGTATGATGTCAAATGTATGATGTCAAATGTATGATGTCAAATATGGGAGACGACATAAAACATTTGACCTGCCTGTAGCAGGCAGGCATTTGCCTTCTGACATTTGACATAATCACTTAGCTTTCCTTATCCTTGTTTGTAACCAACAGGTAAAGGTTTTTATCCTCAAGAAAGAGGAATCCCTGCTCGTAGCAGAAGTGGTACGTATCGCCCCGTTTGGTTGTATAAGTATGCGTATGGTATGTAAAATTAAAACCGCTGGTTAGCAGGTTTTCCTTCGAAACCATTGTTTTTCCCGACTGCTTATTTAGCTCCTGCAAAATTCTTCGGTTTTTCCGAAGGATGTTATTGATATTCCTAACCGTACTTGTTTCGTCGCTATTAAGCCTGTTGTTGTATGTATTCCGGCACTGATCGGAGCAGAACTTTTTATCGGCACGGCCGATAATTTTCTCGCCGCACTCGGGACAAACACGAATTTCATTAACTTCTTTGCCCATGGCAAAATATGGTAAGTGAAACAATTACCAAATATAGTAAATTAACACTATTTATTACAAATCATCGTAAATTGAACGAATGTTTGAGTACTTTTACCCGCTAATGAATAAGAACACTATGAGAGAACTAAAAATAGGAGGACTAACTATTCCTGTTCCGATTATTCAGGGAGGAATGGGAGTTGGCATTTCGTTATCGGGGCTAGCAGTGGCCGTTGCAAACCAGGGCGGAGTTGGGGTTATATCGGCCGCGGGGTTAGGGCTAATTCACCGTAATCCGGCTTTAGATTTTATTGAAGCGAATATTGAAGGATTAAAACAAGAGATAAGGCTTGCAAAGGAAAAAACCAAGGGAATAATTGGCGTAAACATCATGGTTGCCATGTCGAACTTTGCCGAGCTGGTAAAAACATCAGTTGCCGAGAAGATTGATATTATATTTTCGGGTGCAGGTTTGCCGCTCGATTTGCCAAAATTCCTTCAGCCCGATAGTGTAACCAAACTTGTTCCAATTGTTTCGTCGAGCAGGGCAGCAAAGCTGATTTGTGAAAAGTGGAAAACCGTTTACAACTACCTCCCCGATGCCATTGTTGTTGAAGGGCCAAAAGCTGGTGGACACTTAGGTTTCAAAAGAAACCAGATTGATGACTCACATTTTTCTTTGGAAGAAATTATTCCGGAGGTTGTAAGAGAAGTTAAGTTTTTTGAGGAAAAATATAACAAGGAAATATCGGTAATTGCTGCCGGAGGCATTTACAACGGGCAGGATATTTTCAACATCATGCAGAAGGGAGCTAGGGGTGTGCAGATGGGAACACGTTTCGTTCCAACTGAGGAGTGCGACGCCTCAATGGGCTTTAAACAAGCCTACATAAACGCTAAGGAAAGCGACATTGAAATTATTCAAAGTCCGGTTGGTATGCCGGGGCGTGCTGTGGCAAACAACTTCATTGAAAAGGTAAAGCAGGGGCTGAAAAAGCCTATTAAATGTCCGTTCCAGTGTATAAAAACGTGCGATGTTTCCAGCAGTCCGTACTGTATAATTACCGCCTTGTACAATGCCTACAAAGGCAACATGAAGAATGGCTATGCATTCGCTGGAGCAAACGCTTACCTTTCAAGTAAAATATCGACAGTAAAAGAGATTTTCGATGAGCTAAAAGAGGAATTTCTTTCCTCTCTAAAAATGAATGAGAACAAGTAATGAACAAGCCTCCTTTAGTGATATTAAAACACAAAAGGAGGCTAATTTTTAACTGAAGAGAGAACCTATTCCTGAGTTTCGCTTTTCACATCATTTACAATTTTCACATTAACGGCTTGCATTCCCTTCATGCCCATTTCGGTTTCGAAGGTAACTTTATCCCTCTCCTGAATCTCCTCTTCAAGGCTATTTACATGAACAAAAAAGGTTTCCTGGGTTTTAATGTCCTTAATAAAACCGTAGCCTTTTGAATGGTTAAAGTGCGAAACTACACCTTTCCTTATTAAATCAGCCGGGTCGATTGGTTCCTGCTTCGCAACTGCAACCTCAATATCTTCAACATTAATGTCTTCTTTCTGGTTTGGATCAGGGGGCGTGTCGGTAATATTACCAAATTCATCAACATAAGCGATCATATCATCAAGGCTTTTGCCCTTCTCAGCGCTTGCCTTTCTTTCCTCTCTCTTTTGTAGTTTGTCCTGTTTTTTCTTTGCTTTTTTCTTCTCGTTTTCTCTCTTGTTGAATGACACTTGTGATCTACCCATTTTTTACTTTAATGTTTTTAAGTTGAATTTTGAAGCAGAAGCAGCAACACTATTGTTAACTTTTCTACCAAACTGCAAAGATACATAAAAAATAATGGCTATCAAACATTTACGCAAATTCAGTGTAACACTCCCTATTTGCATTCAATTGCTTGGCTAGTAACGGCTTTACATATTAAAGCCAACAACCAGTACGTCATCGGTTTGAGTGCATTCCCCTTTCCACTCGTGGAATGTTTTCTCAATTTCGCTCTTTTGATCCTGCATGTCAACCCCTTGCAAAGCCAAAAGTTTTGATTTTAATCTTTTCAGCTGGAATTTCTCCTTCTTCTCATTATCACCCCCAAACTGCGTATGGAAACCATCGGTAAAAAGGTAAATTGAGTCACCCTTTTTCAGTTGAAACGTTTGCTCTCGGAAAGGTTTATCGATGGTTGAAACGCCAAGGGGTATTCTATCGGCTTCAAGTACAATATGTTCTCTCTTACCCCCTTCGTTGGGTTTGGGTCTAAAAATCCAGCAAGGGTTATGAGCACCAGCAAAGCTAAGCATCATATTTTCAAGGTTTATTGCACAAAAGGCAATATCCATGCCTTCGGGTTGTTCTCCATCCTTCCCACTTTGCTGTAGAGAGCGTTTTAGCTGGCTTCGAAGTTCGGTTAGCACCTGGGAAGCTGTTTTTATTTCAGTGTGCCTCACAATTTCGTTCAGCAAAGCGATACCCAGCATGCTCATGAAAGCTCCGGGTACTCCATGCCCGGTACAATCGGCTGCTGCAATTATTGTGTACTGTTTAACCTGTTTAATAAAGTAAAAATCACCGCTCACTATTTCACAGGGAAGATAAAGTATGAAGTGTTTAGGGAAAAGCATTGAAACAATCTCATGGTTTGGCAACACTGCATTCTGAATTAGTTGAGCATACGTAATGCTCTGTGTAATTTGGTCGTGTGATTTTTCAATATGCTCTTTCTGGGTTCGAATCTCTTCGTTCAGCTGGTGGAGCTCCTCGTTTCGCATCAGTATCTCATCTCGTTGTTCAGAAAGCATCCTATTTATTTTTCGTTTCTGCATTATGTTGTAATACTGAAGCGCAAGCCCTAGTAGCACCATGAGGAATCCGGCAATGAAAAAATTTCGAATATTCTTCTGGTGCTTCAACTCCTGCGTATGGATTTCCTGCACTTTCTCCTGCTCTAAGCGGGCAAGGTCTTTCTCCTTCTGGTACTTGTACTCGAACTCCAAGCCAACGGCTTTCCTGGTGTTCTCCTCATTCTTTACGCTATCGCTCATTGTCTTGAAAACTATCTGGTATTCATATGCATCCTTGAAAAGTCCAAGAGAAGCACTAGCCTTTGAGAGGGTTTCGGAGCTCACTTTTATTATTTCAACTTCACCAATCTCGCGGGCAATTGAGTATGCTTTTTTAGCATAGTCATAAGCCAGGCGATTCTGATTCTGCTCAAGTGCAATAGTTCCCAAACCGTTATAGTTCCATGCCTCAAGCGACTTTGACCCTACTTTCTTGCTAAGTTCTAACCCTCTGGAAAAAATTTCTGAAGCTTTTGAATAATCCTTAACTAGTGTGTAAACAACGCCTGAATTAATGCAGTTTAAAATGATATTATTCACATCTCCTTTCCCCTCTGCAATTTCCAGCGATTTTTGGTAATACTCCAGAGCTAGGGAGTAGTCCTCCTTGTCTTGGTATACAATTCCAATGTTAATGTATGAATTCGCCATCCCCCCAACATCGCCCCTTTGTTGAGCAATCTCGAAGGATCTCCAGTAGTACTCCAATGCCTTATCTAAATCGTTCTGGTTATGAAAAATAATCCCAATGTTATTGAACGCATTTGCCATACCGGCTTTATCTCCAATCTCCTCGTATACTTTAAGGGCTTTCTGGAAAAAGTCCATTGATCTGGGATCATCTCCTAGTATCTGGTAAATTATTCCAACATTATTGTAGCAGTTTGCCATACCGGTTTTGTTATTTCGCTCAGAAAAAATGAGCAGGGCACCCTCGTACAACTCCAAGGCTTTAGTAAAGTCCGATTTCTCTTCGAAGTAGAATCCCTTCATCCTCATGCTTTCAGCCTTTCCCTCGGCATAGTTCAGCAGAACGGATAACGAATCGGCTTCATTGGCGTACTTAAATGTTTTTTCCAAATCAGATGTGAATGACTTATATGCAGCCCTATTTAGAAAATTAACTCGTGTAGTATCGTTTCTTTTATTTTCAATTAGTATTCTTTCAATACTGTCGAGTTCTGTGGTTTGAGCATAAGTAACCCCCTGAAGCAAACAGAGCAAAAGCAAAACAAAGCGAACCTGCATAACAAAGGGGGTTTAAGCAATTATTAATGACTGCATTAGGGATACACTGCAATATACAAAAAAACCAACATAAAACCTTATTTTGATTTCATTTCTTTGCTAGCCATAAGCACTAACATGCTAAGCAAACATTAAAAAATGTTTGAAATTGAATTTTAATTATTTACGCAAAGTTTATCAACAATAACAGGGGAGTTGGTAAAGGAATATTTTGTTTTAAAAAAGGGCGCCAAAAAGCAATAGCTAAATTGCTTTTTGGCGCCCTTGCTCATTAAGTAACTTTCTTTTACTGCTTTATTTTTCCTAAACGTGCTGTTACCTTAACTGTTCGCTTCGAGTAAAAAATTGGGAAAATAAAGGTTTTCTTTTCGTACTGAGGATAGATAACAATGTCGTAACCCGGATTTTCCTCCATTAGTTTATGGAGAGCATACGAGCTAACCCTGCCTTTGGCAAAATCGCCAA
>Ga0209408_1000619_pt1 | contig 25654 bp, 23 predicted proteins | sample AD_UKC107_MetaG_FD_184422 | JGI IMG/M metagenome (GOLD analysis project Ga0209408, IMG submission 184422) | Active sludge microbial communities of municipal wastewater-treating anaerobic digesters from Hong Kong - AD_UKC107_MetaG (SPAdes)... | ecosystem: Engineered > Bioreactor > Anaerobic >... | reverse complement strand
CTTGGTGAAGTTCTCGGAGGAGGCGAAGCATGCGACCTCGCTTTCACCGGGGGAGCCGCGAAGCTCTCCGGCCCCGCCGAGCGCCGACGACCCAAAGCAGACCATACTTCGGTCATCTCCTCCGCCTGAGACGAAGCAGACGATCTCCTCCGCCGCCGGCTCCTCCTCCTCCGCGATGGAAGAGACCGAGGCGAAGATCACCGTCGCAAAGGCGAAGATCAGAATGTACAGGGCGATGAATATGAGGATCGAGTTGAGGACGTCCTCTCTGACCGGGCTGGTCTTCAGCTTCACCGCCATCACCGCCTTGGGGTGGAGGGCCCGGAAGAGCTCACGCCTTCCGTACTTCATGGTGAGGAGGATCCGGACCAGCTTGATCCCTCCCGCCGTGGACCCGGCACAGGCGCCGGTGAACATCAACATGAATAAGATCAGCTTGGAGGGGCTGGACCAGAGGTCGTAATCGGCGGTGGCAAATCCCGTGGTGGTGATGATGGAGACGGTCTGGAAGGCGGCGGTCCTGAGGCTGATGCTCGCCAGCTCCAACCCTTCCGGATGGGTACCGTCGCCCGGAAAGCTCTCGCCGATCCCGCCGATGAGGAGGGCGACCATGATGGCGGAGAGGACCAGGAGGGAGTAGAACCTGAACTCGGGGTCCCGCAGAAGGCTCTTTCTGCTGCTGTACATCGTCCGATAGTGCAGCGCGAAGTTGGCCCCGCAGAGGAACATGAAGACTATCACGATCACCTCTATGAGGGGGCCGTTGAACTCCGGGCGGCTGTAGTAGGCGATGCTGGCCGCCCGGGGGGAGAAGCCGCCCGTGGATACGGTGGAGAAGGTGTTGCATACCGCGTCGTAAGCGGGCATCTTTGCCAGCATCAGAAGCAGAAACTCCGCCGCGGTGAGGACCATGTAGACCCCCCAGAGGATCTTCGCCGTCTCCTTTATCCGGGGGCGTATCAGATCCTCCGTCGGCCCCGGTACCTCGGCCTTGAAGAGCTGGCGCCCGGCCACCCCCAGGTTGGGGAGGATGGCTATGAACAGGACGATGATCCCCATCCCTCCCAGCCACTGGGTGAAGCACCTCCAGAAAAGGAGGCCTCGATAGCTCGGTCCGGATAGGGTGCTGTTGAGGTCGATCCCGCCTCCGACCAGGGTCGTGTTCAGAGTATTGTTGGTGGTGTTGAGAATGGCCTCGTTGAGGGAAGATACGTTCGAGGCCACCAGGCTGGCTGTGCCGGCTGCTGCGCCGACAGCGGCATCGCTGACCATCTGAGAGAGAGAGGCCGCGAGGCTGCCGCTTGCGGCGGTGGCGTTGACGATCCAGAGGCCGTCGGCCCCACCCTCGGCGAGGATGGATGCTCCGGTCGTGGTGAAGCCGGACATGGACTCGAAGATGGCGTCCACGGGGCTGAGCCCCATCAAGAGGTAGGGTAGGGCCCCGGTAGCCGCCGCCCCCAGCCATCCGAAGGCCACCAGGGCGAACCCCTCCTTGTTGGAGAGGATATCTTCCTCCCCCAGATGCTCCATAACCAGGCCCAGGGTGAGGGTGAAGAGGGCAGGGAGGACGAAGGCTATGACACCCTCGACCTCGCCGAAGAGGAGCGATACTCCGGCGGGAATGAGCATAAACGCCCCCAGCAACTTGAAGAGTGTGCCGAAGACCTTGAGAAGAACCCTGATCCTCACCTCAGCCCTCCTTCACATCATGCGACTCAGATCTTGAGACTCAGATAACTGAAATCCCTTTATAGAAACCCGGCCCTCTATTTTACAATGATGGTTGAACAAAATCCTTTTGAGCATAATACAGATGATATAGTATAAGTTTGCGATCACTTTCTGAGCACCAGCCATTGATCATCGCTTTGAAATCGTTCCCAGGCCGGACCAAAATAGCAATGAAAGGGCCTTCTGGCAGGTGGAATTGCGGTTGAGTGCCTCTCACTCTCGACGTTTCGAGGATCACTCGTTTCGAGGATCACCGTTTCGAGGATCACCGTTTCGAGGATCACCGTTTCGAGGATCACCGTTTCGAGGATCACCGTTTCGAGGATCACCGTTTCGAGGATCACCGTTTCGAGGATCACCGTTTCGAGGATCACCGTTTCGAGGATCACCGTTTCGAGGATCACCGTTTCGAGGATCACAAAGCGTCAGATTGAACTGGCGCCTCGGGCGATTCTTCTTCTTCAGAGGTCGGGATAGATTATCTCGATGTCCAAGTCGTGGATCAGCCTTCGGAGCTCGTCACAGGATATGGGGCGCTTGAACTCGCTGCACCTTTTAACCCGCTCGGCCAGGAGGCATATCTCGTCCCTCTTCAGATCGTAGCCCATCTTCTTGGTGATGTGCTTGAGGGCCCGGGCCCCGGTGTGCTTTCCGATGATTATCCTCCTCGCCGACCCCACCATCTCGGGGGAGTAGAGCTCGTAGGTTCGGGGCTCCTCCAATACCGCTGCCACGTGGATCCCCGACTCGTGGGCGAAGGCGTTGTCTCCGACCACGGCCTTGTTCTTGGGCATCATGACCCCCGAGTAGCTCTGGACCAGCTTCGAGAGGGTGGTGAGCTTTGTAGTGTCGTACCGGTCCACGCCGTAGTGGACCCTGAGGGCCACCATCAGCTCCTCCAAGGGGGTGTTCCCGCTCCTCTCTCCGATTCCGTTGACGGTGGTGTGGAGCTGCTTTGCCCCAGCCTCGGCCGCCGCCAGGGTGTTGGCCAGGGCCATCCCCAGGTCGTCGTGGCAGTGCATGCAGATGGGGATACCTATCTCCCGCTTGATCTCGCTGACCAGAAAGAAGGTGGTACGGGGGTTTAATATCCCCACCGTATCGGCGATGCTGACGTAGTCGGCATTGTACTCCTCCGCCTTCCTGTACAGCCGCTTCAAAAGCTCAAAGTCGGTCCGGGTCGCGTCCTCCGCCGAGAATCTGACGATGAGGCCGTGGTCTTTGGCGTACTCAACCGTCTCGAAGGCGCACTTGACCGCCTCGGCGCAGGTCATGTGGAGCTTGTACTTCAGGTGGAGGTCGGAGGTGGCGATGAAGACGCTGACCATGTCCACGTCGCAGTCCAGGGCGGCGTCCACATCCTTGGGCACGGACCGGGAGAGGACCGAGATCTTGGAGTCGAGGCCGAGGTTGGATACGTCCTGGACGGCCCTCCTCTCCGCCTCCGATACGACCGGAAAGCCAGCCTCGATGATCTCCACCCCCACCTCGTTCAGCTTGATGGCGATATCCAGCTTCTCGTCGGGCCTGAAGACAACGCCGGGCATCTGCTCACCGTCTCTCAGGGTTACATCGCAGACCTCGATATCGATCTCTGGAGTCTTTGCGAGTTTTAGAAACTGATTGACGGAATAATCTTGCATGTCGTGATGTTATCTGGCGCCCTTCAGTTAAATCGGTTTCGAAGGCAACTGGTGTCCGACTTCCAGATAGCTTCTCCCGACCTCAATGGAGGGGGAGAAGGTCGTCGAATAAACGCAGGAAGGAGAAGAAAGAGCAAGGAGATGGAGGGGAGCAAGAAGAGGAAAGCAAGAGAGAAAAAGAGGAAGAGATGAAGAGGAAGGAAGAGAGGAGATGGAGGAGAGAAAGAAGAGGAAAGGAAGAGAGGAAAAAGAGGAAGAGAAGAAGAGGAAGGGTGGATATCTCTTCCCTTCTGAACCCTCCCTCTATCTCCCCTTTTAGACGCCTTCCAGGTTCACCGTATTGTTGAAGAACCGATTCGGTCCGACCCGGTCGATCCCGGAGTCGCGAAGGCTGATCCCCAAGGCGTTGTAGCCGATGACGTTTCCGGTCACCACGGCGTTCGTGGTCGCATCCAGGAATATCCCAGCTTTTGTGTTGTTGACCAAGACATTCCCCTCGATCCGATTGCTATCGGAGCTGAGGATGGAGATTCCGTCGTCCAGGTTGTTGCTGACCACGCTGTCAGATACCAGATTTCCGGCGGCTCTGAAGATGAGGATGCCGTCGTTGCCGTTGTTGGAGGAGATGCACCCGGTTATGGTGGTGTTGGAAGAGCCCTTGATGTAGATCCCCGCCCAGTCGCTGTTCATGATCCCACAGCCTGAGATGAGGTTGTCGTTCGAGACGACCTCGATCCCGGCACTGGGGTAGGGGCCGGCGTTGGTGATGTACAATCCTTCAAGGACGATCCCGTCGGCCTCCAGGAGGACGGCGCTGCCGTTACCCTTAGCATCTATCACTGGGACCCCCTCGCCGGTGTCCACCCCTCTGATGGTGACCGATTTTTCAAGGACGATCTTCTCGTTGTAGGTTCCGCTCCCCACCTCTATGACATCCCCCTCGCCGGCGGCCTCGATCGCCGCCTGGATGCTGGTGAAGTTGCAGCCATTCAGACATACTGCGTGAACGGCTTCTCCGAAGACGCCCTCGGCCTCCTCCGGTGCCGTCACCGTGATGGGCTCTTTGAGAGACTCATTGAGAGATTCGTTGAGGGAATCATTGAGGGATTCGTCGATTGCGCCGGATTCAGTCTCATTTGTCGCTGGAGGGAGGGAGAGATCGGCCTCCGCTCCGGCCTCGATGGTGGTCGTATCGTTCAACCCGGTAACGTTATCGATTAGCGCGAGAGCTTCGGTGAAGTTCTCTGAATCATTGGCCGTCCCTTCCGCAACATCTGAGCTTGCGTTCGTCTCCTGAGGCAGAAGATCTTCAACCACCGCACTCTCGTTGATGTCATCGGAGACCACGGCCTGGACCAGCCCCGCAGATAAGATGAGGGCCAGCGCGAGCCAGGTGCCGATGGCGAGCCTGTGAATGTGATCATCGAGCATATTTAGACCTCTTAATTTCAATATAGAACTTGCTCGGCATTAAAATTACTTAACAATATCGAGCCGAATTCGCTCTCGGATATTCTTCAATTTCCACCGATATCCCCGAAATCTTCTATATCCACCGATATCCCCGATATCCCCGATATCCCCGATATCCTGATTACTCCGAGGTGTTGACCTCAACTTGGAAGACCTCAGGCCAGAGCTTCCCGGTGACGAAGAGCCTATCGGACTGGTCATCGTAGGCGATCCCGTTCAATACGTCTCTTCCGAGCCGCTCCTCTTCGCTCAACAGGCCCGAGAGGTCGATCCACGCCACTACCTTCCCCGTCTGCGGCGATATGATGGCGATCTCATCTGTCTGCCAGACGTTGGCGTAGATGAGACCCTGGACCCACTCCAGCTCGTTGAGCCTGGAGAGGGGCCCGCCGTCGGAGCATACCTCCAGGGTCCTCCTCACTTCGAAGGTCTGGGGATCCAGGAAGCGGAGGACTGAGGACCCATCGCTCATGATCAGGCTTGAGCCGTCGGTGGTGATCCCCCACCCCTCTGTGGGGTAGGAGAAGGTCTCAACGAGGGCGAAGCTCTCGCGGTCCCAGACCAGGCCCATCCCCTCCTTCCAGGTGAGCTGGACCAGCCGGTCCTCCCAGAGGACGATCCCCTCGCCGAAGATCTCGGGCGGCAAGCTCCGGATTCTCACCAGCTCCCCCGTCTCCAGGATCGTCTCCCGGAGGCTGGACCTGCCATAAAGCCCCGTCCCCTCGTAGAGGATGCCGTCCCGATAGGCGAGCCCCTGGGTGAAGGCCTCAGGATCATGGGGAAAGACCGCCACCAGATCAAAACCATAAACAGGTGCCCCCTGATCATCTAGCTGCCCCCCCATGCAGCCCGCCGAAAGGATGGAAAGCAGGGCCGCGAGGGTCGGGGCCATGGCACAGCTCGCGGGGGAGCCGGGGGCAGAGGTCGAAGTCCGGGCGGCAGCCGATCTGGAGGTCATGGTCCAGGTTCTTCGAGGTCGAACAGATATTTAGGAGATTCGCTAAGGGGCTCTGAAGAACATCGGCCGGGTCCGAAGAGGCCGAGGAGGAACGGGGAGCCGTCTACCAACAGGTATATCTTCATGGCGGATGCACCCCTTCCAGCTTGCGCAGATGACCTCTTTGGGGATCTCGCTAGCACCGTCGATTCTCCGAATCGATGACCAAAAAGGCGCGTGAATATAATGGACGATAGACGTGGACGTAGAGGCGGCTTCGACAGAGGCCCCAGAGAGATGCACGACGCGGTCTGCGCGGATTGCGGAAAGGAGACCAAGGTCCCCTTCAAGCCCGACGGATCGAGGCCGGTATACTGCAGCGAATGCTACCAGAAGCACAGGCCCCCAAGACCACCGAGACGGTTCTGAGATGATCGGGTCGATCTGATCTCGACCGGTCTCTTACTACCGATCAGTTCTGTCCGTCAGGGCGATCTTTCACGATGACGGCGGGAGACGAATGCAGGGTTGGCATCCTAACCCTGCAGCGCTTTCCGGCACCAGGGCTTTTTTGAAGAGGGGAAGGAATCTCCCCCGGATCAAGAGAGGATCGAGAGATCCTCGTGGGCTGCAGCAACATTCGGGATTGAAAAAGGTCGAGAGTTCTTCGTGGAGCTCCAAACGCATCCTCAACCTTGCGATTCAGGCTCTCATTATCCGACGTTTCGCTATCCTGTGGTCATGCGACGGACATCGAGTCAGATATTATAGAATAATTTAAATAACTCTTTCCGGCAGAGGGGTTTTCCGGGTTTGGTTTTTCGGGAAGACTATTAAATCTTATGTTTAATGTTCTCCCCATCGAAATAAATTATTTATATGATTAAGTTTTTGTATGATGCAAATTTAAAAAAATCCCCCGGTGACGATGATGAAGGAGAGCACAGTTAAGGTGCTGGACGATAAAGATCTCGAGTTCGCGGAGACCCTCAGAAGTCTGGGGGTACAGCGGAACGTGGCCATCCTGATAACATACCTGGCCAACGTGGACGAAGCCTCCTCGAGGGATATCGAGATGGGATCCAACCTCAGGCAGCCCGAGGTGAGCATAGCGATGCGAGCGCTCCGAGATAACGACTGGGTGAGCGAGAAGGAGGTGAGGAGAGGGGGCAAAGGAAGGCCCATGAAGGTATATTCGCTTCTGACCCCCATCGACGAGATAATAAAGCATTTCGAAGAAGAGAAGCAGCAGGAGTCTGCCCAGACGATGGAGAGCATACAGAAGCTGAAAGAGCTGATATCGGGGTGATATCGCTGATATAGAGCTGAGGATCTCAAGGCCTCAGAGCCACCGTCTTAGATCCCCTTTCGTTCGGACCTATCTCGCCGGCCTGGGGACCGCATCCTTTTGGGCGGCAGGATCGACCACCACCTCCACGTCGATCTTGGAGGCGATCCCCCTTCCCATGGACACACAACATCCGCCGACCTCAATCACCACCGGTCCCCCGAAGGGCTGGCAGGCGATCTTGCGGACCCTCTGTCCTTTTCTTATCCCCATCGACTCCAATCTCTTCGTCCAGCCGAAGCTGTCGGCGAAGGATTTTATCTCCAGGACCAGGTTGCAGGGAGCTTTAGTCAGCGAGATCAATTCTACACCCCAAGTATCAAGATGGTAAGATCGATCCGCCGTCTATAAACCTGCCGGTCCCAGGCTGGATGCCGAAAATGATCGGCAGGGCCGATGGCGGGTACCGGGACGAGGACGGATATCGGACCGATGTGGTCGGCGATCCACTTCGTCGCATCTGAAAAGTCCCCTGGGCCGGAGCCGGATGCCGGAACGGATCGCTCAGACTCGGACGTGAATCCCCCTTTCGGCGAGGTACCTCTTCACCTCGTCGACCCCCCACTCGCCATAGTGGAATATGCTGGCGGCAAGGGCTGCCGAAGCTCCGGTCTTCGAGAATACCTCGTAAATGTGCTCAGCGTTTCCGCACCCCCCCGAGGCGATGACCGGTATCCGGACCCGTTTGCAGACGGCGTCGGTGAGGGGCAGATCGAACCCGTCGTAGGTGCCGTCCCGGTCCATGCTGGTGAGGAGGATCTCGCCCGCGCCCAGGGCTTCAGCCTTCATGGCCCAGGCGATGGCATCAACCCCGGAGAACTCCCTTCCGCCGTAGAAGGAGCACTCAAACCAGGATTCTCCTTTGGAGGTGGGAACCGAGATCCGATCCCTGCCCGGGTCGTCCCTCCTCTTCGCGTCGATGGCCACCACGCAGGCCTGGCTCCCGTACTCCTCGGCGATCTCGCCGATGATATCGGGCCTTTTGAGGGCGGTAGTGTTGACTGTAACCTTATCGGCCCCGGCCTTGAATATCCCCCTCACGTCCTCGACGGTCTTGATCCCGCCGCCTACGGCCAGGGGGACGAAGACATTCTTGGCGGTGTCCCTGATCACGCTCTTCATCGTCTCCCGCCGATCAGAGGATGCGGTGATGTCCAGAAATACTATCTCGTCTGCCCCCTCCCGGTAGTACCGGGTGGCGAGCTCCCAGGGGACTCCGGCGTACCTGATCTGCTTGAACTCGATCCCCTTCACCACCCTCCCCTGGGGGACGGCGAGGTCGCAGTCCAGGCAGGGTATGATCCTTCTCGCTAACATCTGGTCAGCCTCACGAAGTTATCCAGGATTTTTAGCCCCTTCTGCCCCGACTTCTCGGGGTGAAACTGGAGGGCGAAGAGGTTCTCCCTCGAAACCGCCGCCGCGATCTCGGTGCCATAATCGGTGGTGGCGGCCAGGACCGATCGGTCCTTTGGGACGCAGAAGTAAGAGTGGACGAAGTAGAAGAAGTCCTGGTCAGAGATCCCCTCCAGGATCTCGACCTCCTTTTTTATGGAGAGGGTGTTCCATCCCATCTGGGGGACCAGGACCGAATCCGGGAGGCGGATCACATCCCCGGAGATCCAGCCCAGCCCTTCCTCGGGGCTCTCCTCGCTTTTATCGAAGAGGACCTGCATCCCCACGCATATCCCCAGGATCGGGGTCCCGCCTTCCAGGGACTCCAGGATGGAGGCCTCGAACCGGGAGAGCTGCCTCATGCACCGTCCAAAGGAGCCGACCCCCGGAACCACCACCCCGTCGAACCCCGTCAGCTCCTCCGGCTCGGTCACCAGCTCGGGGCCGGCCTCGATGTGTTCCAGGGCGTTGTAAATGCTGAAGAGGTTTCCCACCCCGTAATCGACTACTGCAATCGTCAAATCTCATTCACCTGATGACTTAAATTTGGATGTTTTCGCGCCGGACCCTTATGTAGGTGCCGCCCCGTATATACTTTTTCAGGCCTTCTTGCTGGATACCCGAACCCCGGCCGCCGGATTGATGATCATCGATTCCGGCGGAATATTTTTGCTCAGTCTTCACGATCATATTTGACGTATATGATGATCATCGATTCCGGCGGAATATTTCGGCTCAGTCCTCAAAAAGAGGGCGGTCCGGTGGATCGTTTCCATCCCGAACCCAACCCTCATTTCATTCTGCAGGCGCTATCTTGCAGGCTGCCACCTTGTACTCCGGGATCTTGGATACCGGATCTCGCGCATCGGAGGTGAGGAGGTTCGCCCCGTAATAGTGGAAGGGCATGAAGACCATCCCCGGCTTGACTGAGTTGGTCAGCCTCGCCTTGGCCCTGGCCACTCCCCTCACCGTCGAGACCACCACCATGCTGCCGTCGGCGATCTTCAGGCGGGACGCGTCCAGCGGGTTCACCTCCACGTACAGCTCGGGGTCCCTCTCCATGAGGGATGCGCTCCTCTTGGTCATGGAGCCGCCGCAGTAGTGGACGACTATCCTCCCCGTGGTGAGGAGGATGGGGTACTCGGTGCTAGTCACCTCGGCGGGGGGGACGTTCTCGACTGCGGCGAGGTTTGCCCGGCCGTCGGGCGAGGAGAACCTCTCGGCATGGAGGATCTCCGTTCCCGGGTGGTTCTCTGTCGGACAGGGCCAGGATATGCCGCCGGGCCTGGATATCCTGGACTTCGTGGCGCCTCCGTAGGCGGGAACCGTCCGGTTGATCTCCTCCAAGACCTCCGAGGCGGAGGCGTAATTGAATGAGGCGGAGGCGTAGTTGAAGTCCAGTCCGAGCTTTCTTGCGATCTCGCAGATTATCAATAGCCCCTCTTTAGCCTCTCCGGGCGCGTCCACCGCCTTCTCCACCCACTGAACTCGTCTCTCCATGGAGGTGTAGCTGCCGTCCTTCTCCGCCCAGGCGGCGGCGGGAAGGACCACGTCGGCGAGCCGGGCCGTAGGGGTCATGAATATCTCCTGGACCACCAGAAAGTCGAGGCTCTCCAGAGCCCTGGTGGTCTTGGAAGTGTTCGGATCGCAGATGACGGGGTCTTCGCCGATGATGTACATCGCCCTGATCTTCCCTTCCAGGGCCGCATCCATCATCTCGGTGGAGGTCATCCCCGGCCCCTCGGGGAGGCTCTCCGCCCCCCAGGCGGCCTTGAAGAGATCGACGGATGAGGGATCGGAGGCCCTCCTGTATCCGGGATAGAACTCGGCGATGGCGCCCATGTCGCAGGTGCCCTGGACGTTGTTCTGGCCTCTCATGGGCATGATCCCCGCCCCCGGCCTTCCCACCTGGCCGCAGATCAGGGCCAGGTCGGCACAGGCCCTGACGTTATCGGTGCCGCAGACGTGCTGGGTGATCCCCATGGAGTAGAGGAGGGCTGAGGCCTCCGAGCGGGAGTAGAGCCGGGCCGCCTCGACGATCTCCTCGGCCGGTACTCCCGTCAGCTCCGCAGCCTTCTCGACGGTGAAGCCCTCCAGGCTCGCCTGCAGCTCTTCAAAGCCCCTGGTCCGATCGGCGATGAACCGCTCGTCTATCAACCCTTCGTCTATGGCGACCTTCATCATCCCTTTGATGAGATCGATGTCAGATCCGGGTTTGAGCCTCAGGTGGAGGTCTGCCATCCAGGAGGTGTGGGTGATCCTGGGATCGACGACTATGATCACCGCCCCGTTGTCCTTGGCCTTCTGGACCCACCGAGAGACGACGGGGTGGGCCTCGGCCAGGTTGGTCCCTATGGCCAGGACGCATCTCGCGTTCTCCAGATCCCTGATGTTGTTGGTCATCGCCCCGGTGCCCAGGGCCCCTCCCAGGCCCACCACCGTCGGAGAGTGGCAGAGGCGGGCGCAGTTGTCGACGTTCGGCGATCCCAGCAGCCGGGCCATCTTCTGGAGGACGTAGTTCTCCTCGTTGTTGCATCTCGAGGAGGCGAGAAATCCCAGGGATCGTGGACCGTGATCTTTGAGGGCCTTTCCCAGCCCCTTGGCCACCAGGTCCAGGGCCTCGTCCCAGGAGATCCTCGCCCACTCGTTACCGACCCTCCGCATCGGATATCGTAGCCTCTCCTCGTGGTTGAGAACCTCCAGGACCGAGTTGCCCTTGGGGCATAGGCCGCCCTCTCCCGTCGGATGGTCGGGCATGTACTCCATCCCCGTAGCACGCCCCTTATCCACCACCAGGTAGAACCCGCAGCCTACGGCGCAATAAGGGCAGACGGACGCTATTCGTCTATCGGTTATGCCAACACCTTCTACTAAGATTTTTACAGGAAGATTTTTACAGGATTTTCCCGCACCTTACGAGCACCATCTCCCGAGTCGCCCTCTCCGCCTCGATGTTACGGCGACAGGTGGGGCAGACCCGGATCCATTCCAGCCCCTCGGAGTCCTTCTGGGAGTCGGCGGGGAGGACCGATTCGATCCTCTTCAGCATCGGCTCCGTAGCATACCGCAACCCGCAGATCCTGCAGGCCACCAGGGAGAAGGAGACCTCCGGCTCCGGAACCGACTCGTCCAGGGGGACCAGGGTCAGAGCTTTTGCCGGGCAGAGCTCAACACAGAGGTCGCACTCCTCCCGGCACCTCTTCCAGTGGATGGACCGCTTCGTCTCGGTCTCGGTTCGGATGATGTTCTGGTTGGGACAGACGTTGGAGCAGGAGATGCAGCCAAGGCACAGATCCGGATCGATCCTGATCATCTCCGGCCCCCCTCTGCGGCAGCCCGAGCGGCTCGGGCCCGCTCCCTCCGGGACGCCAGTTCGAAATCGGTGGTCAGAGCGTTGGCAGGACAGGTGGTGACGCAAGCAGGCTCGGGCCTCCCTTCACAGAGGTCGCATTTGTGGGCTATTTTGTCGGTCCAGACCACCCCGAAGGGGCAGGCCAGGCTGCATAAGCCGCAGCCGGTGCACTTCTCCACATCGAAGGCCGTCCGCTCCCCCTCTTTGAAAAGGGCTCCGGAGAAGCAGGCGATGGTGCAGTTTGCCTCCTCACAATGATGGCAGAATATGGGAACTGAGGCGCAATCTCCGACGAAATGGACCTTGACGTGGCCGCTTCCGGCGTGGACCCGCTCGCAGGCCACCTCGCAGGACCGGCACCCGATACATCGAGCGACGTCGACGTAAATGGGCATTCAATCCCTCCCCTCGATCCTGAGGGCCGAGATCTGGAGCTGCGGCATCCTCGCCTCGAGGTCGGTGACCTTCGGAGTCGGGAGGTTGGTTTTGGAGAGGCGGAGGGGTGAAAAGACCGTCCCCCTCATCATCCCGCGAGGAAGGCGGGCCCAGCCTTCGACTGATGGCGAGCCCGGGAGGCGGGCCAGCTCTCCCGGGTAGTTAACAGGCGCTCTTGACATCTAATCCCCATGAATTTAATATATATCAGGCGATGATATGCGTCCTCAGTACGCATACAGGTTGCTGTAGGGCCTCTTGGACCGGGGAGTCAGCCTGACGAAAGAAGAGCCCATTATCTCCTCTTTATCCATCCCCAGCTCAGGGAAGCGCTCGACGAACCGAGAGACGTACTGGTCCAGGACCGCCCGGTCGGCCTCGTCCACGGGGGAGATCTCCACCTGGTCACCCACCTGATGCTGTTCTACGCTCCCCCGGAGGTAGATCACCCCCCCGTGCATGCCGGTGCCGATGAAGTTGGCCTGGTGGGTCTGGCCCTCCAGGTCCAGGACTATCACGATCCCTCCGGCCATGTACTCGCCCAGGAAGTCCTGGGACCGGCCGCCCACCACCAGGACGGGCCTTTTTCCCTCGTACTCCTTCATGTGGAGGGCGGTTCGATAGCCGCAGCTCTCCCGGACGTAGATCTCGCCGCCCCTCATGGAGAAGCCCAGAACGTCGCCGGCCCTTCCTTTGACGATCACCTCTCCGCCGTCCATGGTGTTTCCGACCCCGTCCTGGGCGTTGCCGTGGACGGCTATGGTATGGCCGTAGAGGAAGGCGGCGAGGTCGTTTCCGGGGGTCCCGAAGATCTCGATCTCCATCCTGAGACGGTTCTGCGAGTAGAGGCGGGTGCCTATGTACCTCTGGCCGCAGATGTTGCTGATGCTGACCTTTCTCTTGCCGGAGAGCATCAGGTCTCGCAGCCGGTCGTTCAGCTCCCTCGTCTCCAGGTTCGATGCATCTATCTCTGAGGCCATCATCTCCTCTTCAACCTGATCTGCAATCGGACTCCGTTCTGATACAACAGCTCTGGCCATATCTCTCACTCTCCGGCTCCCTTTATTCCCAAAACGTCCAGCTCCCAGTCGTAGAGCCCCACCCCTCGGAGGTGGTCTCTGTTCCCCCGGAGGCTCTCCAGGGCGTTGATCCCCATCCCGCCCAGCATCTCCCGAATCTCGTGGGACCAGGCGGAGATGAGGTTGGAAAGCCTCATGGAGGCGATCTCCACATTCAGCCTGCCGGAGAGGCGGGGGTCCTGGGTGCATATCCCCCAGTTGCACTTTCCGGTGTAGCACTTCTGGCAGAGGGTGCAGCCCATGGCGATGAGGGCCGCAGACCCTATGTACACAGCATCTGCCCCCAGGGCGATGGCTTTGATGATGTCGGAGCTGCAGCGGATCCCGCCCGCGGCGATGATGGAGCATCGGTTGCGGATCCCCTCCTCCCGGAGCCTCCGGTCCAGGGAGGATATGGCCAGCTCCGTGGGTATCCCCACGTTGTCCCGGATCGCCTTGGGGGCGGCTCCCGTCCCGCCCCGGAGGCCGTCGATGGCGATGATGTCGGCGCCGGCCCGGACGATCCCCGAGGCGATGGCGGCGAAGTTGTGGACGGCGGCGATCTTGACCGAGATCGGCTTCTCGTAGTTGGTCGCCTCTTTAAGGGCCCCGATGAGGGTCGCGAGGTCCTCGATGGAGTAGATGTCGTGATGGGGGGCCGGGGAGATGGCGTCGGTCCCCTGGGGGATCATCCTGGTCTCGGCTACGGAGGCGGAGACCTTCTCGCCGGGGAGGTGGCCTCCTATCCCGGGCTTCGCCCCCTGCCCCACCTTGATCTCCACCGCCTGGGCCGTGTTCAGGTACTCGGCGTCTATCCCGAAGCGGCCGCTGGCCACCTGGACGATGGCGCACCTCCCAAACTCGTCCCTCATCTCGAAGGGCAGGCCACCCTCTCCGGTGTTGAAGTAGGTCTTGGACCTGCAGGCGGCGGTGGCGAGAGAGCGGAAGGCGTTGTAGCTGATGGCCCCGTAGGACATGGCTGAGAAGAGGATGGGGGTCTCCACCACCAGGTTGGGGTAGAGCTCGGTTCTGATCTCCACCTCTCCGGAGTCCGAGGATATCTCCATCAGGTCCGGCTTTCTCCCCAGGAAGGTCCGAAGCTCCATCGGCTCTCGCAGCGGGTCCAGGGAGGGGTTGGTCACCTGGGAGGCGTTGAGGACGATGTGGTCCCAGTAGATCCGGAAAGGCTTGTCGCTTCCGCAGCCCGTCAGGAGGACGCCTCCCGTCTCCGCCTGCCTCTTGAGGTCCTCGATCTTCTCTCGGGACCAGGATGCGTTGGGCCGGTAGAACGAGGGGGAGGGCCTGACCACTATGGCGTCTTTGGGGCAGAAGATGACGCACCTCTGGCAGCCGACGCACTTGCTCTCGTCGGAGACGATCCTGTCGGCTGCCGGATCGTAGGTGTGGGTCCCGAAGGCGCACTGCCTCTCGCAGCCCCGGCACTGGCCGCAGCTCTCTTCGTCCCTTATGATCTGAAACTCGGGAAAGACGAACGATTTCATAGCAAAACCTTTCTCGCACTCTTTAGCTCGCCGACGACCGGCTCGCCCCCGTTGGGGGTCCAGACCCGGTCGAGGTGGGGTGAGATTAGTCTAATGGACGCTTCCTCGCTGGAGATGTAGAACATCTCGCCGCTGGTGGCTGCGGTGAGGGGCCGAAGCCTGATCCTGTCGGTGAGGCCGATCATCCGGCCGGTCTCGCCGATGATGACGGCGAAGGGGCCGTTCATCAGCAGGGGCCCGTAGACCATCCGCAGGGTGGTCAAGAGCTTCTTCTCCTTCTCATTCATCCGGTCGATGGCGTTCCATATGGGGGGGGCCAGGATCTTGGCCACGATATCGATGGGAAGCTTCTGCCGCCTCATCAGGAGGTCGGCGGCGTAGGCGATCACCTCGGTGTCGGTCTGGAGGGTGCAGGCGTAGCCGTACATCTCCAGGTACCAGCGGTTGGTGCCGTAGGAGGAGATCTCGCCGTTGTGGACTATGGTCGTGTCCAGGAGGCTGAAGGGGTGGGCCCCTCCCCACCAGGCCTGGGTGTTGGTGGGGAATCTCCCGTGTACGGTCCAGGTATGGGCCCGGTAGAGCTCGTCCAGCATGAAGTACTCGCCGATCTCCTCAGGGTAGCCCACGCCCTTGAAGCAGCCCATGTTCTTTCCGGAGCTGAAGACGTAGGCGTTCTCGATTCTGGTGTTGACCGCCATGATCTGGTCTACGATGAAGTCCTCTTCTGAGCGGCCGCCCCAATCTCCAACCTCTCTGCCATCTCCACCATATCCACCATCTCCGCCCTCTCCGCCATATCTGGGGAGGACGAAGTAGCGCCAGAGGAGGGGCGGATCGCTGACGGGTACAGAGTCGTCGTGAGGGATCTCCTCGTCACTGACGACGTCGAACTTCGAAGAGAGGAAGGCCTCGAACTCCTTCTTGGCGGCCTCCTTGGCGACAACGTTCTTGCCGGTGAACATGAGGTGGAAGGCGTAGTAGTCCCGATACTCGGGGTATATGCCGTAAGCTGCAAACCCTCCACCCAGACCGTTGCCTCTCACCCGCATGTTGGCTATAGCCTTCATGACGCCCTCTCCGGTGAACCGGTCACCGTCCCGGTTCATGGCCCCGAAGATGGAGCAGGCGCAGATCTCCTTGCTGTAAAGCTCTCTTCTTTTTCTTCTAATCCCTGGCATAATGATCTCGAACCTCATCCATCGGCCTGATACTCATGAATTGATAACTTGCAGGCAAGAAGTGGTCGCAAGATAAGGGAGGGCGAGAGCTATTTTATAGGTATTTGAGAAGTCTTGGGAAAGTTTGTGAAACGTTCATAACAATTATGAACGCCGGCGGCGGCCTGCTGTTCTATTTTGAAAAGACCTCGATTATCATTCTGAGATCTTGACGACCTCGGAGGGCCCTCGCCGTCACCAGAAGCCCCCTCGCGATCATGGCGGCGTTGAAGACCATCGCCGAGGGCCGGGCGACGACGATCTCGAGCGGCATCGAAGCGCCCAGGTCGCAGATGGCCTTATTCTGAGTGCTGTAGCTGGGATAGAATGCTTCGGCGGTGATGATCCACGACAGGGTGACAACACTGGCGGCGAAGCGGGGCATATGGGTGAGGTGGCTGGGGTGTGGGTATTTAAACAGCCGCTGCAACCATAGCATTTGCCTTTTATTTCGTCAGGATCTTTTAGATTTTTTCCGCCACAGACTACCTTGTCCCACTCCAAGCTTCTCATCTCCAAGCTATATATGAGAAATCCCTCTAACAGTCTTTGCATTGCTAAATTTCCTCGTTCTTTATCACAAGATATTTAAGGCATAAATACATTAAAATGTAGAATTGTATGGGCAAAATGATCGGCAGAATTAAGCTAAAATGGAACCGAGCAATAAGGTGGTTACTAATGAGAAAATCTGAGATATTTAATTTTGTTTGTTTTGTCGTCGTGTTATCACTAATTCTTGTATCTGTATGGATAATTTTGCGAGCAAACCCTAATGACTTTGGTCTTAGCGATCTCAGTGTATCTACAAAATTGCTTTTTGCTGTTTTAATAATTTCTATATATTCTTATGTCTTCAGCAGGCATTTGAGCGAAATTAGAGTTATGGAAAGAGAGATGAAGATAATGGAGTTAAGTAATTACTTTAAAAATGTTCCAGAATTATGTAATTCTTGCAAAGAGACTTTACACGAGCTTTATATAAAGTATGATAACTTTATAATCAGGGAGATAACCGATTTCGAATTAACTCGGGTGGAAACAAAAATTCACCCATCGCAAATATTGAATCAAATTAAAGATAAAGATGCCAAAGATGTGGTAGAACAATATTTTGAACAATATAATAAAATGTATAAATTTTTAGAAAAAATGAAAGAAGAAATAGATAAAGTTGGCAAGAATTAATTTTTCCTTAAGTTCTTGGTTTTATTTTACTTAGAAATTTTTTATCTACCCAGAAATGAGGATCGCGTTTTGCCCTTTCGAAGTTATTGAGATCCATATTTATTGCGCGCTTCAGAAGCTCGCAAGCTTCGATTTTCTCTATTTCCCCTACTGCAGTTACTGCTTTGAAGCTTGCTCTAACATACAAATCTTCATTCGATATAACACTTTCTACGACTTTTTTGGCTTCAGAACTTTGTTCAATTTTTTTCAGATCTTCAATCAAATCTTTCATGCCAAAGTAGAAATCAGGATCAAATAGCAATTCGACCTTGGTCATTTTGCCTTCTGCGAGGGCCTCCTTGGCCAGTTTAAGTGCTTCACCCTTTTCGCCCATAAGTGACTTGGCGCATGCCTGGTTGTATTTACTTCGCAAATATTCTATATTAAGTATGCTAAGTACCTCATTAGCCCTTGCGTCATCTTCTTTCCATTTATAACATGAGGCGAGTTCGAGTGCATTAAATGAGAATCTCTTCGATCCCTGCTGCCTTGCTAGATGATTAGAATGCTTCAGGCATTGTATTGCAGAATCAAATAATTTTATTGATTCATCAGATAAATTATATTTATTGGCTATCTTCTTGAGAACTCCCATTCTTTCCAGGACAATTCCCATGTACATCCATGCGTAGGGATAATCAGGATACCTTTTAATGGCCTCATTAAATCCTGCCAGGGATCTGTAGTATAGATCATAAGCATAACATCCAAGATCCATATACGTGGCCGCTATTCCTGCCCAAGGTATGGCAAGGTCTGGATCTTCATACATGGCCTTATGGAATACACCTAACGCCTCATCGAATTTCTGCTGGTATCTCAAATTGAGCCCCTGACCGCATAGGGCTCCTGCATGTGATTTAATTCTATTAGCAGATCTAAAGAGGTTCAAGGAGGTTTCATTGTCATCAATGTCAAAATATGCGATACCAATATTATAAAATAATCCAAATAGTATTTCATAATCCTTCTGCTCGTCGAAGGCTTTATTACAATAATCCCCGGCTCTTTTCAGGTTTTCCTTCTTTTCAGTTTTGATATATTCATCATAGTGATAAAGAGCTTCGGTAAGATATTCCAGGCTTCTCCACGAACTAGCCTGGAGACTATTCGGAGATTGCGGGGATAGATGATTAGACTTAAATTTATCTCTATCTATTAATAGTGGCAAGACACCAAACCTCTCCTTGAGGATCAACTCTTCCTTATTTAGCCTTCTGTTCCACTTATCGTTGGGATCAAGGATATCGGCAACGGGCATTATCAATCCTGGCGGAACATTCCTTGGGCGCGGGCGCATTCGCTCTACTCTATGACCATATAGCTCTTCTCTTATGACCGGCGGACGATCTCTGAGAGCAAGCTCTTCAGAAGACAAGTCGAAGTAGATCTTATAAGCCAAGTTTCGTATCATGTGCTGAATGTCGGTCTCACCATCTTCTTTGCCAGCTTCGCAGCTGTGAACATGGCCCTTATGATAAACATGGGCAACAATGCTGTAATTCTTATCAAATTTTTGAAGACTCCCAGATATGAACTCACGCCCGCGTCTTCTATTTATGAAATTTTTTATTGTTATTAAAAATTCCCCTAAGGGCAGGCTCGTTCCGCTGACGCTAACCGATCCAACATTAGAGACTGACTGAGAAATGCTTTGGCTGCTCGCGATGAGATCATCAATCGCCCCTTCCAGCTTTTCACAACTTACAGTTTCTGGTGGTAAGGGAAGTCGCTCTATGGCCGGATGGCATTCAAATTTTTGGGAATGTATCCTTTTAATCCTGCTCAACTCGTAAACGAGATGATCGGCTATGGCCTGTCCGTTGAACTCGTTATCCTTTCCCGAGGTCTCAAACGGCAGGACCAAGAACTCCTCTTTTGAGAACAACCACTTAACCATAATCAAAAAAAGAAGGATTAATGCGATGCAAAAGAGCAATACTACTAGATCCCACGTTCCACTACGTAATAAAGAAACATATGAAGCTGTATTGTTCAATGCGCTCGAGGATGGAATGTAACCACTAATTATTGAGCTTAGGCCCAAATTGGAAATCGCCGTTGTAATTGATGTTGCTGCATCGGAGGACATCTTAGCCATCTCGGAGTGCTATGCTTTTTGCTTTTTGTTATAATCTAGCTTATAGACCTACCTAACGAGGTCATGATCTAAGTTGAGTTAAACTTACCCATGTAATTGATTCTATTTAGCTTTTGGTGTTCCTTCAATAAGAAGTGAGACTAATAACAGAACGACTGAGGCAAGCGGTTAAGTATATCATGAAGGAGTAGAGAGATTACAGCCAGGAAGAATCCGCATTTAGGAAGAGAGAATCTCCAGATATAATCCAGGAAATGATGGATGATACCATGAACAAAGAATCCTTTGCCAAGTATATCGAATCATATCGCCAGGAAATGATAGACTCACTAATAGAGCTTGTTCGCATCAGGAGCGTCCAGGAAGATCCTGCTCCCCAAGCCCCCTTCGGCCCTGGGCCTGCCAGAGCCCTCATCAAAACACTGGAGATGGCAGAGAAGCTCAGCTTTAAGGTTGAAAATCTCAGCGGCTACATAGGCTATGCCGAATACGGTCAAGGCGATGAGTATGTGGCTGTTTTGGGTCACGTCGATGTGGTCCCCGAAGGAGATGGCTGGAATTCTCCACCTTTTGATCCCATCATCAAGGAAGGCCGAATCTACGGCAGAGGTACTACAGATGATAAAGGACCACTGGTCGCTGCTTTATATGCCTTGAAGGCGATCAAAGACTCCAATATCAAGCTCAATAAGAGAGTGCGTTTGATAATAGGGACAAATGAAGAGACAGAGAACGAGGATATAAAATATTACCTTTCTCAGGAAAAACCACCCTGTTGCGGTTTTACACCTGATGCTTTCTTTCCCCTGGTGTATGCAGAAAAGGGGCTACTTCACTTAAAGATTGAAAAGATCGTAGGCATAGATGTCAGCTCAGTTTTGGAGGTCGAGGGTGGTCTTGTCGCAAATATGGTACCCCAATCAGCAAAAGCTGAGATTGTAGCAGAGAATCCTAATGATATTGTGCAAGCCTGTTCTCATTTTTCTGAGAATACCGGAATCACAGTGTCAGCTCATGTTCTGGGAAATAAGGCTATTATAAGATCGATGGGTAAAGCGGCCCATGCTTCCGTTCCTGAGGAGGGAAAGAATGCAATCATGCAATTGATATCATTCCTCTCAGAACTCGGTGGCCTCCCTGGCGGATTGGCCGAGACCATCCACTTCCTGGATAAAAGAATCGGACTAGAAACGAATGGTCATTCCTTAGGATTAGGACTAACAGACGAGGCTTCAGGTGGCCTCACATTGAATGTAGGCAAGATAGAAATCTCTCACGGAATTTTGTCTATGGTGATCGACATAAGGTATCCTGTTACAGCTCATCTGCAGGACGTGGTGATCCCATTAGAGAAAGTTTTGGTAGATGCTGGATTTTCAATAGAAATCACGGATCATCAAAAGCCGCTCTATTTTTCTAAAAGTTCTTATCTAGTGAGGACTCTTCAAAGAGTATTCAAAGAGCAAACAGGGATTGATGCCGAACCTCTGGCTATTGGAGCCGGAACCTATGCCAAGGAAATGCCCAACATTGTTGCATTCGGACCTGTATTTCCAGGAGAACCTCTAGTAGAGCATCAACCCGATGAGTATTTTGCTATAGAGGATCTTATCATGTGTTCGAAGATTTATGCCCAAGCAATTTATGAACTAAGTAAGTGAATTGGTGCTTTGTTCCACATGAAGACAATCATATACGCCCATCCCCGGATTGCCCGCTGAAACCCTGCCCATCCTTCTCGTCGTTCGGGAGGCTCCTCGTGAGAAGTGTTTTAGGAGCTCGCGTCCCCCCCGCCTGCCCTCTCACAACCCCCTCCTGCACCCTCCCCACCGACCGCCTTTTATCTCCCGGACCCGATTCCCGACCATGATCGTCCCACCCTCCATCGAGACCGAGCGGCTCGTCATCAGGCGCCACCTCCCCCAGGACTTCGAGCCGATGCGCTCCTTCTTCGCCGACGAGGAGGCGACGAGGCTCTTGGACATGACGGCCGAGCAGAAGACCAAAGAGGCGGTCCGCGCCCTTTTGGATGCGGTGATGGACTCCTACGACTCGGGGGAGCCGATCTTCGCCCTGGCCATCGTGGAGAAGGAGGAGGGCAGGTTTATCGGGTCCTGCGGGATGGCCCCCGACGATCTGGACCCGCGCGAGATCCAGATCTTCTACGTGATCCTTCCCGAATTTCAGGGCCGCGGCTTCGCCTCGGAGGCGGCGGCGGGGCTCGTCTCGTACGCCTTCACCACCCTGGGGGTGGAGAGGCTCTTCGCCTCCATGGCCGCCGAGAACGCCGCCTCGGTTAAGGTGGCCGAGAAGCTGGGGATGACCCTGGTCGGGAATGTAGAGAAGGAGCTGGGCGGCGCGGTCTATCAAGGGCGACGCCGCCTCCTCACCAAAAGCCGCTTCTTGGAGCTCCGGAAAAGAGGGAGAAGCTGAAAATTCTGCGGCAGAGGAGGGGGAGGTTTGGATCAGTTTGGGGCAGATTCGGGTCGGGGTCTGGTTGGGTTCGGGCACTGCTTGGTTCGGGTCGGATTTTATTTGGATTTGGGACAGGTCTGGTTAGGAGGCGGCAGGCGGTCTTGCGCCGCCCGCCTCGCCGCCGCCTTCACCTCCGCCTTTATCTCCGCTCGGCCAAAGGCCGCCGCAGCCGCTGCCCTTGGTGGACGGGGCGGAGGCCGAGACTATACCGCCCCCGACCCCCTCTCCTTCGTCCGAACCCTCACCACGTCCATCACGGGGTAGACGAAGATCTTCCCGTCCCCCGCCTCGCCGGTGTGAGCGGAATCGCAGATCAGGTCGACGAGCCGGTCGGCATCTTCGTCCTCCACCACCACCTCCAGCTTGATTTTGGGGAGAAACTCCACCTTGTAGTCCCCGGCCCGCCACTGCAGAGCGACCCCCTTCTGCCGGCCCCGCCCCTTGATCTCCGTGGCCGACATCCCGGGAAAGCCGTTCCTGTCCAGGACCTCCCTCACCGCGCTCAGCCTCTCAGGCCTGATTATCGCCTCGATCTTCTTCATCTCAGAAACCATCCGTTATTTTTTTTGCGCTCGATTTTTTTCCTATCTTCAAACGTAAGCCCCCTCCCCGTGCTGGCTGATGTCCAGGCCCACCGACTCCTCATGGTGTCCGACCCGCAGCCCCATGACCGCATCGACTACCTTGGCGATGCCGAAGGTGGCGACGAAGGAGTAGATCCAGACGATGGCGGCGGCGGCTGCCTGAACTCCCAGCTGGGAGGGGTTTCCCGAGAGGAGACCGGTGGCGCCGATGGAGGCAAAGATCCCGGTGGCCACCACCCCCCAGGTCGACCCGATCCCGTGGCAGGCCAGGACGTCCAGGGAGTCGTCCACCTTCTTGCTGCCCCTGATCAAGAGGATGGCATAATAGCCGACGAAGGCGGCGCCTATGCCTATGGGTATGGCGGCAAGCGGCGTCACAAACCCGGCCGCCGGGGTGATGGCCGCAAGCCCCGCCACCGCTCCGGTGACGATCCCAAGAGCGCTCGGCGCCCGGTCCCGCCAGGAGAGGAGCATCCAGGTGGTGGCCGCCGCGGCCGCCGAGGTGTTGGTGGCCACGAAGGCGTTGGCGGCAATCCCGTCGGCAGCCAGGGCGGAGCCGGCGTTGAAGCCGAACCACCCGAACCAGAGAAGGGCGGCCCCCAGGACGGTGGTGGGGATGTTGTGGGGCTCCATGGGGTCCCTGCCGAATCCCCTCCTCGCCCCGATGACCATGGCTATGGCCAGGGCGGAGACCCCGGCGCTGATGTGGACGACGATTCCGCCGGCGAAGTCCAGAGCCCCCATCTGGGAGAGGAAGCCACCGCCCCAGACCCAGTGGGCTATGGGGTCGTAGACCAGGGTCGCCCAGGCCAGGGAGAAGACGAGAAACGAGCTGAACTTGATCCTCTCCACGTAGCTGCCGGTGATCAGGGAGACGGTGATGATGGCGAACATGGCCTGGAAGATCATGAAGGTGAGGGAGGGTATGGATAATCCCTCCATCGCCTCCATCCCCACCCCCCGCAGGCCCAGGTGGTCGGGCCCCCCGATCACGCCGCCGACGTCGGCGCCGAAGGCGAGGGTGTACCCCACCAGGATCCACTGGAGGCTTATCGTCCCCATGATGGCGAAGCTGAATATTATCGTGGATATGGCGTTCTTCTTTCTCACCATCCCCCCGTAGAAGAGACCCACCCCGGGGATCATGATCAATACCAGAGCGGCGCTGATCAGGACCCAGGCGTTGTCCGCGGGGTCTATCGCGGACTCGGCCGCGGCAGTCCCCACCAGCCCCATCAGCATCGATGAGAGCAAGATTCTTCGTAACTGGAGCTTCATGGTTGAAGGATATCTGCTCATTTTATAAGCATATTTGTGCTGAAATAAGCTATATTCTTAGGATATATGAATATTTCATAGCTTTCGATTAACAAATAGAGGATATGAGTGATATATCTAGAAAGAAGGTGTTCAGAGTTGATGAGTCCAGGGAGCGACGGCCGAAAGATCCGCTCCGTCGAGGAAGTCTTTTCGGATCGGGGACGAATCGGATGTGCCAGCAGCCCGACAGTTCGAATTCGATTTGTCGGTGGTTTCTATGCTTTAAAATCCACAGCTATCAGGTTTCGAAATTTTCCATCTCCTCACCACTTCTGATTTTGATCGATCGCGCCACCGGGCTGACGAAGATCCTGCCGTCTCCGATGTTTCCGGTCCTGATGGCCTCGGTGATCGTCTCCACCAAGAAGTCCACCTCATAGTCGCAGACCACGAGCTCAATTCTCGCCTTCGGAACCGGAGCCGAATTCTCGCCCCTGCCGTTGTACCGGAGCCTAATTCCTCTCTTTTCCCCCCGGCCCATTACCTCGCTGATGGTCATGGAGACGAAACCCTTCTCCTCCAGAGCGGCACGCAACCTCTCCAGCCTCTCCGGCTGGATTATGGCCTCAACCCGCATCAAGATCATCGCCCCCCAACCAGAGCCGTCCGGCTTCCAGCCGTCTTGGTCATCCCAGCCCAGCCTGTCCACTTTATTATACGCTGGAGATTTCTTGAAAAGGAGATCGTCGAGATTTTTTTCCGGCCCGATTGGGGCGCGCCCGTTTGAGTGGGGTTCCCTTTCCGAAGTGACGGAAAGGGAGCGCGCCCGCATCGTGCTTTGCCAATCTGATCTCTTTTGGATCTTGTAAGATCTTGTAAGATCTCTGTAGATCTCTGACATCTATAAGATCTCTGCAAGATCTCTTTTCAGATCTCCGTTCGATTCCTCCTTCGGAATTCCCCTACAGGAGGGGCAGATACTTCTGGATCTCCCACCTGCTGACGTCGGTTCTGTACTCGTCCCACTCCACCTTCTTCGAAGCGATGAAGTTGGTGAAGATGTGGTCGCCGAGAGTCTCTCTCATCAGGTCGCTGTTCTCCGTCAGCATCAGAGCCTCGATTAGGCTTCCCGGCAGAGATCTGATCCCGGCCTTCTCCTTCTCCGCCTCGGTCATCTTGAAGATGTCCCGCTCCATCGGCTCGGGGAGCTCGTACTTGTTCTTGATCCCGTCCATCCCGGCCGCCAGCATCACCGCAAAGGCGAGGTAGGGGTTTGCTCCGGGGTCGGGGCTTCTGTACTCCACCCGGGTGGCGTTCTCCTTTCCGGGCTTGTACATCGGCATCCGGACCAGAGCCGACCTGTTCCTCCGAGCCCAGGATATGTAGACCGGGGCCTCGTATCCGGGGACCAGCCTCTTGTAGGAGTTGACCCACTGGTTGGTGACGGCGGTTATCACCGGCGCGTTCTTGAGCAGGCCCGCGATGTAGTGCTTGCCCAGGTCTGAGAGGTTATACTTGTCATCGGGGTCGAAGAAGGCGTTTCTCTTGCCCTTGAAGAGGGACTGGTGGACGTGCATCCCGGTCCCGTTCTCTCCGAAGATGGGCTTGGGCATGAAGGTGGCGTAATAGCCGTACTGCTGGGCGATCTCCTTGACCACGATCCTGTAAGTCATCACGATGTCGGCCATCTTCTGGGCCTCCTGATACCGGAGGTCGATCTCGTGCTGGGATGGGGCCACTTCGTGGTGGCTGTACTCTACGTTGATCCCCATCGACTCCAGGGTCAGGATCGTGTCCCGGCGGAGGTTGCTCCCGGCGTCCATGGTGGTCATGGCGTCGAAGTAGCCGCCCTTGTCCAGGATCTCGGTGGCCTTGTCATCTTTGAAGTAGAAGTACTCCAGCTCCGGGCCGACGTA
>Ga0209408_1000618_pt1 | contig 25659 bp, 25 predicted proteins | sample AD_UKC107_MetaG_FD_184422 | JGI IMG/M metagenome (GOLD analysis project Ga0209408, IMG submission 184422) | Active sludge microbial communities of municipal wastewater-treating anaerobic digesters from Hong Kong - AD_UKC107_MetaG (SPAdes)... | ecosystem: Engineered > Bioreactor > Anaerobic >... | reverse complement strand
ATACGCCCTCCTTGCCGGGCGGAGGGCGAACGAGAGGGACTCCAGGAAGGAAGCCCTGAAGTGGTATGAGAAATACCTGGGCTTCGCCTCCTCTCCCGGGGAGGAACGGGAAACCGGACTCCGGGCAAGGGTGGAAGCGGGGCTGCTCTACACCCTTGCAGCACGGTACCCCGAAGCGGAAAGGCTGCTCCAGGAAGCCGGCGAAATGAGCCATGGAGGCGAAGAGACGGGTATGGTCAGCCATGGTATGGCCCTTCTGCACTTCAACAGAGGGGACTTTCAGGGGGCGAAAAGCTACTTTGCCTCGGCGAGGGAGCTGCTCCCCACAGGGGAGAAGAGGATCTCTTCAGAGATCCGCAGGGGCTTCATGCACCATATGCTCGGGTCCACGGATCTTGCCCTGGAGATCCTCCAGCGAGCACGGGAGGAGATAGAAGCGCTCGGCGATGACCCGATCAGGGCCAGACTGATGGCCAGTTACTACAGAAGGCACGGGTTCATACTGCTCTCCACCGCCGATGGTGCAGGCAGAGGGGCTGATGAATGCCGAAGAGCGGTGGAGATCTGCCGGGAGCTGGGCGACCGTACCGGCGAGGCGAAGGCGCTGCTCGCCACCGCAAGCTCCCTCTCGGCCACCTCTTTCTACGCCAGCCGGATAAGGATACTGGAAGAAGCCATAGAGGTGCTTACCGAAACAGGGGACATGCAGTCGATGATGGTGGCCCTGGTGAACCTGGGTCAGGCATATGACATAGCTGGTGAGGGCAGGACAGCACGGGAGTATTTCAACAGATGTCTCAGACTGGTCGAGGCCACCGGAACGAAGCGCTTCGGCGTATGGGCCCATTGTCACCTGGGAGTAATCGACCTGAAAGAGGGTTCCCTTGAGTCCTCCGAGGATCATCTTCGGTACGCCGCCGAGCTGGGAGACGAACTGGGCCTGGGAAGGATGTCCATTGTGTCAAAGCTCAACCTAGTTCTCACCCTCCTGGAAAGGGGAAAGCTCCGGGAGGCCGAGGAGCTTCTGGATTTCATCGAGAAGAGTGAAACCGCCCTTGGGATGGGTGCCCGCATTATGAAGACCATTTCAGCCGCCAGGGCCAGGATGCTCATCAAGGGATACGATGAAGACGGGGATCCGCAGCGACTCGAGAACGCTTGTCTCCTGCTTGAAAGGGCGATAGAGCTCAACGGAATCTCCCCATCCCTGGACCTTGCGGAGTTCCTGGCGGAGCTGTCGGGATGCCTGGAGAAGGCCGGTCGGCTGGAAGAAGCACTGGAAAAGGCCAGGCTTGCCGTGAAGACCCTGGAAGGGCACATTTCCTCGATCGATTCCCGGGAGTTCCGGAAGAACATATCCAGCTCCCCCGCCGCCGCCGGTATATACCGTTCCTGCAGAAGGCTCCAGCAGATGTCTCACAGGGAGCCTGCAAAGGGCGATCCGACCAGCTGAGGGGCTTCTCCTGTTGCCGGGGCTATTTGATTTCAGCTGTATGTCTTGCATGTTATGGGCTGATGTGGTGATTGGCCCGGTGTTTTGCGTGTGCAGCCGGGTCTGATGGAGTGGTTCGTCCATCCGAACTGTAACCCGTATCCCGGGAACTTTTTGCCCGGGCTTGACCTGATATGAGCCAGAGAGTCAGAGCCAATCGAACAGATGTGAGGTATTGAATGGCAGAGAAACTTGGAACAGCCATAGGGGAGATTTGCGAGCTTTTCAGCAATGACCCAACGCGGATGATGGACATCGTGCGCGAGGTGCAGGGCCGTTTTGGTCATGTATCCAGCGAAGCGATGGACCTTATTGCCGCTTCCGTCGGCTCGCACAGGGTTGAGGTGGAGAGCGTTGTTTCGTTTTACTCCTTCCTCTCCGAGAAGCGCAAGGGCTCCTTCGTGATAAGGCTGTGCAACGATGTGATCGACAAGCTGCACGGTGTTGAGAAGGTGGCGGACGCCTTCAGGGAAGAACTGGGGATAGAGTTCGGAGAGTCCACCCCGGACGGCAGGTTCACCCTGGAGTGGACACCCTGCATCGGGATGTGTGATCAGGCTCCCGCAGCGCTGGTGAACGACAGGATGATGACCAGGCTCTCCAGCGATTCCGCACGGCAGATCGTGAGAACCCTCAAGGCCGGCGGCAGCGAGGATAACCTGACACATCTCATGGGAGACGGCAACAACGCCCATCCTCTGGTTAAATCCATGGTGATGAACAACATCAGGGAACGTGGCCCGGTGATCTTCGCGGAACTGGAGCAGGGCAAGGCCCTTCACAAGGCCCTTTCCATGTCCCCGGTGGAGGTCATAAAGGACGTTAAGACAGCCCGTCTTCGAGGCAGGGGCGGAGCCGGCTTCCCCACCGGTATGAAGTGGGAGTTCACAAGGGCCGCCCCCGGCGACGAGAAGGTGGTTATCTGCAACGCGGACGAAGGTGAGCCCGGAACATTCAAGGACAGGGTGATCCTCACCGAGAGACCGGACATGATGTTCGAGGGAATGACCATCGCCGGCTACGCCATAGGAGCCGGTACCGGCGTGGTATACCTCCGGGGGGAATACGCCTACCTGCGTCCCTTCCTCGAGAGCGTGCTGGCGGAACGCAGAAGGAAGAACCTGCTTGGCAACTGCATCCTGGGCAGGGAAAACTTCTGCTTCGACATAAGGATCCAGATGGGCGCCGGAGCGTATGTCTGCGGCGAGGAGACCGCTCTTATAAGCTCCTGCGAGGGGCTCAGGGGCGATCCGAAGAACAGGCCGCCGTTCCCTGCCCAGAAAGGCTACCTCGCCCTTCCCACTTCGGTGAACAACGTGGAGACCTTCTGCTGCGTCTCCCAGATCATCGACAAGGGAGCGGGATGGTTCGCCGAGATGGGTTCCAGGGGCTCCACGGGAACCAAGCTGCTGAGCATAAGCGGCGACTGCACCAGGCCCGGGGTCTACGAACTGCCCTTCGGTATAAAGGTATGCGACATGCTGGAGAAGGCAGGGGCGGAGAACCCCTACGCCGTACAGATAGGAGGCCCCTCCGGTCAGCTGATAGGCAGGGACGACTTCTGCAGGACCATATGCTACGATGACATCGCCACCGGCGGTTCCGTGATGATCTTCAGCGAGGAGCGCAGCCCCCTGATGATCGCCCACGAGTTCATGGAGTTCTTCTGCGAGGAGAGCTGCGGTTACTGCACCCCGTGCAGGGCCGGCAACGAACTGCTCAAGGAGCGTCTGGAGGTCATCATGAGGGGCGAGGGAACCCCCGAGGACCTTGACTACCTGAAGCAGCTGGGCGAAACGGTGGCCTTCGCAAGCAGGTGCGGTCTGGGGCAGACCTCCCCGAACCCCATACTCTCCTCCCTGAAGAACTTCCGGGGCGAGTACGAGAAGCTGGTCAGAAAGAACATAGACGGCATGCAGCCCACCTTTGACATTCACAAGGCGCTGGCCGCCGGTGAAGAACTTCAGGGACGCAAGTCCGTGATCTACACAGACTGAGAAGGGGTTGAACATGAGTGACAAGATCAGGTTCACCATCGACGGCGTTGAGGTAGAGGCAACCCCGGGTCAGACCATCATGCAGGCAGCGGATGCGGCGGGTATCTACATCCCCCGGCTCTGCGCCCACAATGACCTGAGCCCCTTCGGTAGCTGCAGGGTCTGCACCGTTCTGGTGAACGACAGACCCCAGGCGGCATGCACTCAGCCCGTGGCGCCTGGGATGATCGTGGAGAACGACACCGAGCAGCTTCGCCAGGTGAGGGTGAACATCATCGAGATGCTCTTCGTGGAGGGCAACCACTACTGCCCGTTCTGCGAGAAGAGCGGCAACTGTGAACTGCAGGCGCTGGGATACAGGCTGGGCATGCTCGCTCCCAAGTATCCCTACATGTTCAACGAGCATGATGTGGACGCCAGTCACCCCGACATCTACATCGACCACAACCGGTGCATACTCTGCGGCAGGTGCGTGAGGTCCTCCAAGGAGCTGGACGGCAAGAACGTGTTCCAGTTCGTTGGAAGGGGGCTTCACAAGAAGGTTGCCTTCAATTCGGACACCGATCTGTCCGCCACCGACGTGTCGGTAACCGACAAGGCCATAGAGAACTGCCCCGTGGGCGCCATCCTCAGGAAGCGCGAGGGGTATTCCGTGCCCATCGGGCAGCGCAAGTACGACAAGCAGCCCATCGGCTCGGACATAGAGGCCCGCAGGGCTGAATCAAACAGGTAAGGTCGAGGTAACGATATGGCAAAACCCAAAATAGCTACCGCGTCACTGGCAGGGTGCTTTGGCTGTCACATGTCGCTGCTTGACATAGATGACCGCATCCTCAAGCTCGTTGATCTGGTGGACTTCGACAAGTCCCCGGTGGACGACATAAAGAAGTTCTCGGGACGCTGCGCGGTGGGCCTCATCGAAGGCGGCTGCTGCAACGAGGAGAACGTTCACAACCTTCAGTACTTCCGGGAGAACTGCGACATACTGATATCCGTGGGGGAATGCGCAATAATGGGCGGCATTCCCGCCATGCGAAACACACTTCCCCTGAAGGAATGCCTTGATGAGGCATACCTGAACGGTCCCACGGTTTACAATCCCTCCGGGAGCATCCCAGGGGACGAGAACCTTCCGCTGATCCTGGACAGGGTCTATCCGTGCCACGAAGTGGTGAAGATGGACTACCATCTGCCGGGCTGCCCCCCCAATGCGGAGATACTGTGGCAGGCGCTGGTGGCACTGCTCGAGAACAAGCCGATGGACCTTCCCTATGAAGTCATCAAGTATGACTGACGCGACAAAGGAGGATCACCTTGGGAGTAATTAACAAGGTTGTTATAGAGCCGGTGACCAGGGTCGAGGGACACGGAAAGGTCACCATACATCTGGATGAGGCGGGGCAGGTAACACAGGCCCGGCTGCACATAGTCGAGTTCCGTGGTTTCGAGCGTTTCATACAGGGCCGTCCCTACTGGGAGGTTCCGGTCACCGTGCAGCGCCTCTGCGGCATATGCCCGGTTTCCCACCATCTGGCGGCGGCGAAGGCCATGGACGTCATCGTGGGCGCCGACAGGCTGACCCCCACAGCGGAGAAGATGCGCCGGCTGATGCACTACGGTCAGACATACCAGTCACACGCCCTTCACTTCTTCCACCTGGTGTCCCCGGACCTCCTCTTCGGGTTCGACGCCGATCCCGCGGTGAGGAATGTGATCGGCGTTATAAAGAAGTACCCTGAACTGGCGGTGCAGGGCGTTATGATGCGCAAGTACGGCCAGGAGATTATCAAGGTAACCGCCGGCAAGAAAATTCACGGAACGGGCGCGATCCCCGGCGGCATCAACAAGAACCTCACCATCGCCGAGAGGGATTCCCTGCTGAAGGACATCGACCAGCAGATAGAGTGGTCACGGGGTGCTCTGAAGATCGCCAAGGACTACACTGTGGATCACCTGGAGAACCTCTCCGACTTCGGATCCTTTGACTCGAACCACCTCTCCCTGATAAGGGACGACGGCGCCATGGACCTGTACCACGGCGGCATCAGGATGATCGATTCCGAGGGCAACAAGGTCGTGGACCACTTCGATTACCAGAACTACCACCATATCATCGCCGAGGAGGTCAGGGACTGGTCATACATGAAGTTCCCCTTCCTGAAGGAGCTGGGAACGGAAAAGGGATGGTACAGGGTAGGTCCGCTGGCCAGGGTCAACACCGCAGACTTCATCGACACCCCTGAAGCCGAAGCCGCAAGGAAAGAGTTCATGGCGGTTACCTCCGGTAAGCCCAACAACATCTCCATGGCCTACCACTGGGCCAGGATGATAGAGGTGCTCCACTCCGCGGAGAAGATAAGGGACCTTCTCAACGACGACGATCTCCAGGGCGAGGACCTTGTGGTGAAGGGAGAGAGGCGCCCGGAGGGAGTGGGTCTCATCGAAGCCCCCAGGGGAACCCTGTTCCATCACTACAGGGTCAACGAGAACGACCAGGTGACCATGTGCAACCTGATCGTTTCCACCACGAGCAACAACGTGCCCATGAATCTTGCGGTGGAGGGCGTGGCGAAGAAGTACCTCTCCGGAACCGAGATCACCGAGGGTCTCCTGAACCATGTGGAGGTGGCCATCAGGGCCTACGATCCCTGCCTCTCCTGCGCCACCCACGCACTGGGCAAAATGCCCCTTACGGTGAGCGTCGTTGACCATACCGGTGAAACACTGGCCACAAGGTCCACCTGACCTGATGTGATGCCATGAAAGGTGACGGGAAGAGGATCCTGGTATTCGGGTACGGAAACCCGGGCCGTCTTGATGACGGCCTGGGGCCGGCCTTTGCCGAGGGTATCGAGAAGCTCGGGCTCGATGGCGTTACCGTCGACTCCAACTACCAGCTCTCGGTGGAGGACTCGGCCGAGATAGCCATGCATGAGGCGGTGGTGTTCGCCGACGCGGACCTTTCCTGCCGGGAGCCCTTCCGCTTCCGAAGAGTCGTGCCTAAGGCCCATATGAGTTTTTCTTCCCACAGCATAAGCGCGGAGGCACTGATGGCCCTGGCCGGGGATCTGATGTCCAGCAGGGCCGAGGCATTCATGCTGGGGATAAGGGGATACGAGTTCAACCGGTTCGGCGAGGGGTTGTCCCCCGGGGCCAGGAAGAACCTGGAAGCCGCCCTTGAATCGGTTGGGAAGGCCATACAAGATGATGATCTTTCCGGACTTGCCGAAAGGTTCGGAGCTGAAAGCGAGGAGTTGCGATGAAAGACGGAAAACACGTAGTACTCTGCGTGGATGACGATCCGGATGTTCTGGAGTCCCTCCAGATTCTTCTGGAGAACCTTGGCTGCACGGCCCTGTGCGCCTCCAGCGCCGAGGAGGGCCTGAAGAAGTTCAAGTCGGAGTCCCCGGATCTGGTGATAGCCGACATGATGATGGAGGAAGTTGATTCCGGGTCTGGGCTTGCCAGGGACCTGAAACTGGCCGGCTGCACCGTTCCGGTCTATTTGCTCAGTTCCGTAGGGGACGCCCTGAGGGCCAATGCCAGTTATTCCGATCTGTCCTTTACAGGGGTCTTCCAGAAGCCGATCAAGCGAGATGTACTGGAAAGGACCCTGAAAAAGGAGCTTGGCCTCTGACGGATGATTTCGTTCGTCTCACGGCGGATCTGAAGGGCATTCTCCAGGGAGTAGGCTTCAGGCCGTCCATTGCCAGGGCGGTATCGAAGGCCGGGCTTGCAGGGTGGGTCCGGAATCAGTCCGGCACCGTGAGGATCGTCCTTGACGGCCCCGCCGCTGCAGTGGACGGATTCATTAGCGATCTGAAAGGGGAACTGCCTCCAAAGGCCAGGCTGGACGAGCTTCGAATAGTCAGCCGGGTACCGATCCCCAGGAGCCACTCAGCGGAGGGGTTCCGGATACTGGACAGCTCCTCCGAAGGCGTCATGCGGGTTTCCATACCGGCTGACCTGGCGGTGTGCACCGACTGCATGAAGGAGGTGTTCCACAGCCATTCCCGGTTCTACCGGTATCCCTTCACCACCTGCACGAACTGCGGCCCTCGCTACACCGTTGTGGAGGCCATGCCCTACGACAGGGAGAGAACCGCGCTGAAGGGCTTTCCGCTCTGCGGAACCTGTCTTGGGGAGTACACCGATCCATCGAACAGGCGCTTTCATGCGGAGAGCATAGCCTGCCCCGACTGCGGTCCCGGCCTTTTCTGGGCCGGTTCCAACGGCGAGGGAATACAGGTGGAGGATCCCCTGGCGGAGGCAAGGAAAGCCATTAAGGCGGGTCACATAGTCGCCGTAAAAGGACTCGGCGGCTACCTGCTTGCAGCGGATGCCTTTAACCGCATCGCCCTGGAAAGGCTCAGACGGGCCAAGCATCGTCCCCACAAGCCCTTCGCGGTAATGGGCAGGAGCATTGAGGCCATAGGGAGGGAGTGCATGGTATCAAAGGAGGAGAGGGAACTCCTCACCTCCTCCCAGGCTCCAATCGTGGTGCTTCGTACAAGGGCCGGGACCAGCCTTCCAGTCGACCTGCTTGCCCCCGGGCTGGGAAATCTCGGCGTGATGCTTCCCACCACCCCTCTCCACGCCCTCCTGGCGAACCCCACCGGCGACGACACCATCCCACCCTTCGACTTCCTGCTGATGACCAGCGGCAACCGGGGAGGGGAGCCCATCTGCATTGAGAACGAAGAGGCCTTCTCGAGGCTCTCAGGAATAGCCGATTTCTTCCTGTGCCACAACAGGGGGATCAATCTCAGGAACGACGACTCCCTGGCGGTGGTGAACGGCGCCGAAGTGCAGCTTTGGAGGCGGGCCAGGGGATACGCCCCGGAAAGCATTCCCATGGGCGGCCCCCTGGAGAGAACGGTGCTGGGAATGGGGGCCGGGCTCAAGAATACCATATGTCTGGGGTTCGGAGACGAAGCCGTTCTCTCGCCCCACATCGGAGACCTGGAGACCCCGGAGGCGCTGGACGGCCTTGAACTGGTGGCGCGGAAGTTCCCGGAGTACTTCGGCAGGATGCCCGAGCTCATTGCCGTGGACCTGCACCCGGACATGCAGTCCACGAGGCTGGGCAGAAGGCTGGCCGGTGAGCTGGAGGTTCCTGTTGTGGAGATCCAGCATCACCACGCCCACGCGCTGTCGGTGATGTGCGAACACCGTCTGGAGGAGGCCATCGCCATAGTCTTCGATGGTACCGGCCTGGGAACCGACGGAACCATATGGGGGGGCGAGCTTTTGCATGTAGAGGGCGGCCGCTGGGAACGACTGGGCACCTTTGCACCCTCGGAATTAATTGGAGGAGACGCCGCTGTGATCAGACCGGCCCTGCAGCTGATCGCAAGGTTCTGGAGCGCGGGTCTTGAGGTAGATGAAGATTGGGCTGGTCGGCTGGGCGTTGAAGAGAACGAGCTTGAGATCTGGAGGATCCAGTGGGAAAAGGGGCTGAACACATTCACCACCCATTCGGTGGGAAGGGTTTTCGACGCCTTTTCAGCTGGTCTGAGAACGAGCCCTCCCCTGATCACCTATGAGGGTCAGGCCGCCATACTGCTCGAGGCCGAGGCATGGAAAGCCCGCGGCGGCGGTATCATGCCGGCGGACATGGAGATGGAAGTGAAAGAAGGTCTTTTTACGGTGGATACCGCCCCCCTGTTCCACGCACTACACGGGGAAAGGCCCGGGAAGGAGGATATGCCCTTCTGGGCTGCCCGTTTCCACCGTGCCATTACGGAGGCTGCCCTGGGAATGGCCGTTTTCGCCCGGGATACCAGGGGAGCGCTGCCGGTGGTCCTTTCCGGAGGTGTAATGATGAACAGGTACCTTACCGCCGGACTTACTTCAGGTCTGACGGAGAGGGGAATGGAAGTGTACTGCCACCGGCTGGTGCCTCCCAACGACGGAGGCATTTCCCTGGGGCAGGTATACGGAACCCGGAGGATGAACTGAGATGTGCCTGGCAGTACCAATGAGGATCAAGGAAATGGGTGAGGGAGGAACCGGCGTCTGCGAGCTGGAAGGAGTTACCTGCCAAGTTGACCTTTCCCTGGTCGAGGACCCCGGGGTGGACGATTTCGTGATAGTCCACGCCGGGTTCGCGATAGAGAAGCTTGACAGGGAAGAGGCCGACTCCCGGCTCAGGCTCTTTCAGGAGCTGGCTGAGATGCGGGGAAAGATACCCTCGGACCAATGAGATACATCGACGGTTTCCGCAGCGGCGCCGCCGCAGCGGCGATATCTGAAGAGATAAGGGCCATCGCCCTGGCCCTTGAGGAGAAGGGCGCAAGCCCCAGGATAATGGAGGTCTGCGGAAGCCATACCATGTCCATAGGCAGGTACGGCATAAGGCGCATCATGCCCTGCAATGTAAGTCTCCTCAGCGGTCCGGGCTGCCCTGTGTGCGTTACAGATGCGGCATATATCGACGCCGCGGTGGAGCTTGCCCGTCGGGGTGTTGTAATAGCAACCTTCGGCGACATGCTGAAGGTTCCCGGCAGCACCTCCACCCTCGCGGATGCCAGGAGCCAGGGAGCCAGGGTGCATGTGTGCTATTCCCCTCTGGAGGCCGTGAAACTGGCAGGGGATCATCCCGGTGATGAGGTGGTGTTCCTGGGAATAGGCTTCGAGACCACCGTAGCGCCTGTGATCTCCATCGTTAAGAGGGCTTCCGAAGGGGAAGTGAGGAACATTTCCGTCCTTACGGCATTCAAACTGGTCCCTCCTGCCCTGGAGGCCCTGGCGGCTGACAGCCGGGTGGCGGTGAACGGATTTCTGCTTCCAGCCCATGTATCCGCTGTCATTGGTTCCGACGCATACCGGGGGTTCGTGGATGCGCACCGTCTGCCTTCGGTGATCGCAGGGTTCGAGCCGCTGGACATACTGCTGGGTATCAAGGGCCTTCTTCAGCAGCTGGCGGACGGGTCGGCCAGGCTGGAGAACCAGTATACCAGGGTGGTCAGACCCGGCGGGAATCCCCTGGCCCTTGCGCTGATGGAGAAGTATCTCCAGCCTGCTGACGCTTCCTGGAGGGGCATAGGGACCATACCTGAAAGCGGTCTGGAACTGAAGGAAGAGTACAGCGGCTACGACGGGGGAAAAAGGCACGGAGTGGCCACCACCGGAGGAAACCCCGACCCCAGATGCCGCTGCGGCGAGGTTCTAAGGGGAATATTGCTGCCTGGCGAGTGCCCCCTCATGGGCAGGGAGTGTACGCCGGCCTTTCCAGTAGGGCCCTGCATGGTGAGTTCCGAGGGGAGCTGCGCCGCCCATTACAGGTATTCGAGGTGAAGTCATGAAGCATTCAGAGAAGGTACTACTGGGGCATGGCGGCGGAGGAAGGCTCTCAAGGGACCTTATTGCCGAAGAGATCGTAACCAGGTTCGCCGACGGCGGGCCACTCCAGGGACTTCCCGACGGAGCCCTTCTGGACTCCCCAGGGGAAGCGATAGTTTTTTCCACCGACAGTTTCGTCGTAAGTCCGCTGGAGTTCCCCGGGGGCGACATCGGATGCCTTGCTGTACACGGAACGGTGAACGACCTGGCGGTCTCCGGGGCGGTTCCCCTGTGGCTCTCCCTGGCGCTGATCATAGAGGAAGGCCTGGAAATGGCCCTGCTGCGCCGGATCCTGGACTCTGTGAAGAGGGCCTCCATGGAGGCAGGTGTTCAGGTGGTCACCGGCGACACGAAGGTGGTTGCCAGGGGGCAGTGCGACGGGCTGTACATCAATACCGCGGGAATCGGAAGGAAGATCGAGTCGTTTCAACTCGGCGTGGAGCGGATACGAAGGGGAGACATGGTAATAGCCAGCGGAACCCTGGGAGATCACGGGATGGCTGTGATGGCTGCCAGGGAGGGGCTTTCCATCGGGGGAACCCTGAGAAGCGACACCGCTCCGGTTCACCGCCTTGCCGCCAGGGCGGCGGAATGGGCCGACGCTGTGAAGTTCATGAGGGACCCCACCAGGGGTGGCCTTGCCTCGGTGCTGGGCGAGATCGTTCAGGAAGGCTCCTTCGGGATAGAACTGATCGAGGGTGCCATTCCCTATGACCAGGGGGCAAGGGCCGTTTCCGAGATGCTGGGAATAGACCTGATGCATGTGGCCTGCGAGGGCCGCATGATCCTGATCTGCTCACCTGATGCAGCCCCGGGTATAGTTTCCGCCTGGAGGGAGATGCCCAATGGGGCCGGCGCCGCGGTGATAGGCGAGGTAACCGGTGAGGCCCGCCGTCTGATACTGAATACCGATATCGGAGGCAGAAGGCTGGTGGACATACCCCAGGGGGAACTGCTGCCCCGGATCTGCTGATTCATGATCTGAGCCTTGTCCATCCGCCAGCCGGAAGCTGGTGGTTACAGCGCCTTAGCCGTTCAGCTTCCAGAGGGTGTGGTTAAGCACCGAAGCGAAGCTCACCCATAGGATATAGGGCACGAAAAGGGCACCTGCGGCAGGCCTTACCCTCCAGAAGACGATCATGGTAGCAAGTATCAGCACCCAGAGTACTAGTATCTCGTAGAACGCCAGGTCGGGCCTGTTGAGCCCGAAGAAGAGCCAGGACCACACCGCATTGAGCACAAGCTGGGCAATGAACAGGTACACACCGGCGGAGAAACCCCTCTCCTTCCATACAAGCCAGACCGCGATCCCCATGAGGATGTAAAGAAGGGTCCACACCGGGCCGAACACCCACGAGGGCGGGTTCCAGGATGGCTTTTCCAGGCCCTGGTACCATTCCCCCGGGGGAAACCGGGAACCGATGAAACCGGCGCTCAGTGAAACGGCAATCCACACAGCGAGCACTATCCAGGTCTTCAAGGGCGCCTGCTCCTTTCACTCTTGTTTTGAAGTATTCTAAGGCCGATCACCGCCGGAGACTAGTGCCAGGGGCTATTCCTCTTCTTCGGAGTCTTCCTGATCGCGCTCTCTGAGAACGAGTACTGGAACCCCTGCGTTCTTGACCACCTTGTCAGCCACGGAACCGAAGATCTTTTCAAGTATGTCGTCATGCTCGCCGCTGTCTATGACCACAAGGTCGTAGTCACCGCTGTCGCACTCGTCGATTATCGTGGAGCCCACAGTTCCAGTGCGGACTATCCTGCCGGCGATGCGTTCTTCCGGCAGTGTTCTGTCCACTACTTCTCCCATGGTGCTCTGAACCCTTTCCTCCACTGCTTTCTGGTATGCCGGCATGTTCACCTGCCCCGATCTCTGGGGCATCATGATCCCGCTCGTGAGGGGAACCGCAGGAAAGGGCAGAACCACATGCATCACGGATACCTTGGCATCCATCATCTCCGCCAGTTCACCGGCGGTCCTGAGCACCCTTTCAGCTGACGAATCCAGTTTTACTGGAACAAGTATTGATTTGAACTGCTTCATTATTCCCGTCCTCTCCCTGTTGTGATGGTATCTCAGAATGAGAATCATCGTTTTCATATTCAACTTATAAGAATAGTTATTGATGTCAACCCTTTATCTTTTCCAATAACTTCAATAGCACTTGACAATAGCTAATGAAATTTGTTAGGTGAATAGTTAAGAGCTCATAGTCGATTCAGGTTGACTGATGGGTCTTGAGTGTTATCGGGAGAACGGTGTTTCGCCGAACTTCTCCGCCGCTCCTGGGAGAGCGCGCCCCTGGAACAGGCGGCTCATAGACGCGCTGTCAGGTCATCATCATGATTATTGCAGACATTCTTATAGCACTTCTTTTCGCCCTGCTGCTCAGTACCGTTCTGGGCTGGGGGCTTCGGTGGAGACATCCAGGCCGGGGAGGAAGCGCTATTGCTTCAGCCATGTTCCTTTTCGTGGTGCTCTTCGTTACCATGTGGCTTGCGGCGTTGATCATTCCCGAATGGGGTCCGATCTACAGCGGGTCATCCTGGCTTGGGATGCTTCTTGCCGGTCTCTTCATATCGCTGATCATCCTGGCCGTTGCCACCCCGGATTGGCGAAGAAGGCCTGCCGCGGCTTCGGAAGAAGGCGTCGAGGTAAGGGAATCAGCAGCTGTGTTCGGCTGCTTTTTCTGGGCTCTTCTGATACTCTTCCTGATGGTTCTGATCCTGGGTCCGTTCGAGTAATGCGCAGCGGTTCAGAAGGGTCGGCTATGCGTGGAAGTACTTTTCCAGGCTTGAGCCCTTTCTTCTGAGCCGCTTTTCCAGGCCTGCGAGGAACACGATCAGGGGAACGGTTCCCGATGCCGTGATAAGCGACCAGGTAACACCGGGTGTAACGGTCAGGTCGATGAACACGGTAAACAGAGCGATTCCCGCCATGGCGGACAACAGCCTTCCCATGAAGGAGAGGTTGAAAAGCCCGTTAATAGCCGTTACCAGCAATGAGATAAGTGCCGCCGAGGTCACCATCGGAAGGGCAATGGCGTGGAACCAGCCATCTCCGCCGGAGGTGAGATCGCTGAGGAAATGGAGAAAGAGTCCGGTGGAGAGGGCCGAGGCGGCAACGGTGAGATACCTGGAGCGCCATGTGAGCGATACCAGGTACACGGTGACCCATGCGTATGCCAGGGAGAGCAGCGGTATCCGCGACCAGGTCAGGGTTCCGGAATAGGCGTAGTCGGTGATGAAGGCGATCAGACCCGCTGAAAAGGCCGAGAAGGTAACCATCTCCCGGAGATGTTTTCCCACGTTACTGCGAGAGCCCTTGCCAGACGGCGGTTCTGGCTTCCTTCTGACGCAGAGTGGGCATTCCGCCTGATGGTCCTCGTACCTTATTCCGCATTCGCCGCAGATCCGGGTCATTGAATCTCCCTTACCGTTACATCCGCACCGCTCCCGGCAAGGAAGCGGAAGAACAGCTTTTCCAGCGTTAAATCCTCGATGACGCTTGCAAAGGTAATATCGAGCATTCCTCCGAAGGAGAGGACCGAACAGCTTTTCTTCATCACATGGTTCGGCCGTATCATCATACCCAGGGATTCGATATTGCCGGCCATTCCCTTTGGCACCTGCACTCTGCCCAGGTTCGAGATAACCCCGGAGTGAAGCCCTTCTCCCAGTCTGGAGTATGAAAAGGAGAGCACCATGTCCTTCAGGAATCTGGGAAGATACCTCACAAGTGGATTGAACTCGGAGCCCACATTCCGGTGAAGCTGCCTGCCAAGCTGTTTACGGGACTTCATGAGACCCATACGGTGATGGATCTCGGTGACCGTTTCATCGAATGTCCATTCGCCCAGGGCAAGGTCTATCTCCGGGGAGAGGTAGAGGGAGAAGTTCCTCATGGTCCTGGACGGGAAAACCCGCCGCATGTCCAGCGGTATCTCCAGCCGGATTATGTTCCTGCCCCTTCCCGGGTGGATTTCCGCAAGGGAATGAAGGTATACCGCCGCCAGGTACTCGGTGATCGATACCCCTTTTTCTCCAGCCTGGGAGTGAACATCCTCAACTGGAACGGATCCGGAGAGCACCCTGATCCGACCCTGCTCCATGGGTTCTCCCGGAAGATGCCAGGCCGGCTTCATCCGCTCAGGGGATATGGAAATGTCCGGGAAGTATCTCCTGTGTGCGTCCTCGAACTCCTCAGGAGAGGGTTCTTCATCGGGGTTCATCACACCAGGGGGAGTTCTTTCCAGGAGCCCCGCTTCCCTGAGGTACATGGCGGCCAGGGCCAGCAGGAAGGCCATTCCCCCTGTTCCGTCGGTGAGGATGTGGGAGAAATCCACCGCAACGGTTGCGCCGGCTGCACATATCCTGAGAAGTCTGGTGGAGTGCCCCCTTTCCGAGGGCATTCCCAGGGGCATATTCGACATGGGACTTATCCCGGGGCTAAGGTCATTCCGCTGTAGGTAATACCAGAAGAAACCCTTTTTCAGGAGTACCTGGTAGTAAGGGAACCGGGGCATTACCCTTTTCGCCGCTGCCTCAAGCCAGATGAGCCTTACGGGCTCTTTCACGGTGAAGGTCATCCGGAACTCCGCCGGGGATCTGGGAGAGGCCGTGGCTGGGTATATCTTTGCGGCGTTGTCCAGGGAGAACCAGTCCTTTTCACCCGGGCGGCCTGCCATGATCATCTCCTGTCCCATCCTGGCTCTGCTCGAATTATAGCGGATAGGAACGGATCCTACCGTTCGTGTATCACCGCTGCCCTTGGTCTTCGCTTGATCTGTGCCAGGAAGATGCCTGTTATCACCACAGCCATTCCCAGTATCTTCCTCCCGGTGAAAGCCTCACCCAGCAGTATCCAGGCGGTGATCGCGGTGATTATCGGTATGATGTTGGTGAACACGTTCGTTCGCCCTATGCCCAGTTCCCTTATGGATATCGTTACCAGCATGAAGGCCAGGGAACTTCCGAACACCGCCAGCATCACCAGATTGGCAATCACTTGGGCCGGGGGGTCGGCGGCCAGGCTGGCCTTCAGCTCGAAGATCGCCAGGAAGGGCAGGAAGTAGAATCCTCCGATAAGGTTCTGTGTACGGACTATGGTGAGGGGCCTGTACCTGTGGGAGAGGTTCTTCACCACCACGCTGTAGCCTATTCCGGAAAGCACGGCGAAGAGCAGCAGCAGGAGCCCCCTGGGTGATGCCTCCAGGCTGCTCGTGCCGGTGGTGGAGAATATCGCCACCCCGAAGAATGAAACCAGCAGGCCGGCTATGTTGATGGGGGTGAGCCTCTCCCTGTGGAAGAACCAAGCGAAAACAGGGGAGATCACCGGGATCAGGGCTATCATTATCGAGGCAAGGGTGGGGGAGACCAGGATCAGGCCGAAGCTCTCGCCGACGAAATAGCAGAACGGCTCCAGGAAGGCGAGCAGCAGGAATGCAGGCCAGTCTTCCTTCCTGACCTTCTCCCTGTTCCCGGTTCCCCTGGCGTACAGGGTGAGGAGGGCGGATGAGATCAGCAGCCTGAGGAAGACGGTGGTGAAGGGCCCGTAGTGCTGAAAGACGATCTTCGACCACACGAAGGATATCCCCCAGAAGAACATCGCCGCCAGGGTTCCCGCGTAAACCAGGAGCCTTCTATTTGCGCTCTTCAGAACCACTTCTTCCTCTTGAAGAACCAGATCATCAGCCCGGCCACGGCGAGCATCAGCACCAGCACAGCGGGGTAGGCCCAGGGTTTGCTGAGTTCGGGCATGTGGTGAAAGTTCATGCCGTAGACCCCGGCGATGAAGGTCAGTGGTATGAAAATGGTTGCGATTATGGTGAGCACCTTCATTATGTCGTTCATGCGGTTGCTCACGCTGGTGAGGTAGGTGTCGTGCATCCCGGCAAGGAGATCGCGGTGGGTCTCCACCATGTCGATCACCTGGATGGTGTGGTCGTAGAGGTTCCTCAGGAACGGTCCGGTTCCCCGGGTGATCAGCTCCGACTGGTTCTTCTCCATGGAGCCTATCTCCTCCCGAAGTGGCCACACCGCCTTCCTCAGGGTGAGCATGCACCGTTTCAGCCGATGGATCTCGTTCATGTGTGCCGGGAGAGGTTCTGTCATTATCTCCTCGTCGATGGTCTCGACGTACTCGCCCAGGCCTTCTATGGCAACGAAGTAATTGTCCACCACCATGTCCATCAGAGCGTAGGCCAGATAGTCAGCGCCGTGCTTCCGTATCCGTCCCACCGATGACCTTATGCGCTCCCTGACCGGGTCGAAAACATCACCGGGCCTCTCCTGGAACGATAGCACCCAGTTCTTTCCGAGAAGGAGGCTAACATGCTCGACATCGATGTCCCTCCTGCCTTCGTGGTAGGTCATCATCTTCAGAACGATGAACATGTAACCGGGGAACTCCTCCAGCTTGGGCCGCTGGTCGGTGTTCACTATGTCCTCGCAGGTGAGGGGGTGAAGCCCGAAGCGCTCCCCGGCGGAATCGATCAGGGCGGTGTCGTGAATGCCGGTGATGTTGATCCAGGTCACAGCCTGGGATTCGGAAAGAGCAAATGCCCTGTCCAGCGAACAGTCCTTCTCCTCCGTAAGGGAATCCGGGTCGTAGCATATGACGTCGATGGTGGTCGAATCGACCTTTCGTCGGCCTATGAACACAGCCCTGCCAGGGGGCAGCCCGGCCCTTGCAGCCATTGCCGCCGCGCGTCTGCCTCTTCCCTCCATAATCCCTCCTTATGCGAACGAGACCTGGGGGATAATATATTGCCATTCATGAACGCCCATACCGAACAGGTACCCGCACATCACCCTTTCCAGCCCTTCGTACCCCGGGGCTGCAGCAGGCTGCTTCTGGGTTCATTCCCGGGAAGCCGCTCCACCGGCGGTTCACCTCCCCGGGGAGACTGGTACTACGGTGCACCCAGGAACCAGTTCTGGCCCATCATGGCTGAACTCTTCCCCTCCCATGACCTGTCCTGCATCCAGGGGAAGAAGGGGCTCTTCCGGGAGCTGGGAATGGCGGTTACCGATGTGATACTGGCCTGCGAAAGGAAGCGCGGATCGAACCTGGACGGCAACCTCGTGAAAAGGGTCTACAACACCGAAGCTGTTGAAAGGATCCTCTCTGAGAACCCCGTGGATACGGTTCTCTTCACCGGGAAGGGTGTAATGACCGTTTTTCAGACCAGGTTCAGATACCCGCAGGACCTCAGGCTGGTTTGCCTGCCGTCGCCTTCACCGGCATTCTTCAGGATGAGCTTTCAGCAAAAAGTGCAGGCCTGGCGTGATGCCTTCGCAGGGCTTTTGATTCTAAATGGTTGACAATTTGCAATCAAATTGCAAGATTTCAACCAAAGGAGGCTCAATGGACAATGTCCGCTACATCAGAAGAACTGCTGAAGCAGTTGTACGCGAAGCGGCTGAAGAGTTCCCTGCTGTTGTCCTTACAGGTCCCAGGCAATCCGGTAAGACGACCCTGCTGAAGCACCTCTTTTCCGATACGCATGACTATGTTTCACTGGAACTCCCCGATGTAAGGGCATCAGCCCTTTCTGATCCCCGCTCATTCCTTCGCTCCTGCGGCACTCCAGTGATAATGGACGAAGTTCAGTATGCTCCGGAACTCCTTCCATACATAAAGGAGGAGATTGACAGGAACAGGTCTTTCAAAGGAAGGTACATCCTCACCGGATCCCAGAACCTTGCCTTGTCTGAGAAGGTGACCGAGTCACTTGCCGGAAGGGCAGCGGTTCTCAGTCTTCTTCATCTTACAGCCAGAGAGGTGTCAGGTGATCCATTTCGATCGTTGCCCTGGGAAGGCGAACTGGAACGGTCCCCCATGGAAGGCTTCTCTTACGAAGGCTTGTGGACGAGTTTCATCAGAGGCTGGTTCCCTGAGATAGCCCTGAACGGCAGAAGGAACTTCCAGCTCTGGCATTCATCATACATTCAGACATACCTGGAAAGAGATGTTCGAAGCCTGAAGAATCTTGGGGATCTAACCATGTTCAGGAACTTCATGTCGCTGCTGGCATCTCGGGCCGCACAGCTGCTGAACTACTCTGATCTGGCGCGGGACCTGGGGGTGGCGGTTAACACCGTAAAAGCCTGGATCTCCGTTCTGGAAGCAACTTATCAGGTTTTCCTGTTGAGACCCTACTTCGTGAACAGGGGAAAGCGTCTGATCAAGACCCCGAAGATATACTTCACAGATACCGGAATGCTCTGCGGGTTGCTGGGTCTGACGGATCCATCCCATGCAAGGCTGGGTCCCTCCGGCGGGGCCATAATGGAGAATGCCGTGGTTTCGGAGGTGTACCGGTCGCTGATTCACAGGGGGATCAGACCCTCAGTTTACTTCTGGAGAACGCAGACCGGTAACGAAGTGGACCTTCTGGTGGAGCATGACGGAACCATCACTCCACTGGAGATAAAGGCGAACTCTACGCCCCTTCCCGGAATGGCGCGCTCCCTCAGATGTTTCAGGAAGGACTATGAGGAAGTGTCCACCAGGGGATATCTGATCCATTCCGGTGATACTTCACTTCCCCTGGGGGAAGGAGTACTCTCCCTTCCATTCAGCCTTCTCTAGCTACAGGCACTTCACTATGAAAACGATGATGACCACCGCCGCCAGTATGGCGAACAGGGAGATCATGCCGGTTATGCCTCCGCAGCAGCCCCTGCCGCCTCCCGTTGACTGAACGGGCTGGGAGCCGTTCTCGGTGTATGACTCCCCGCGGTACTTCTCGCCGGGATCGTTGTAGGGCTTGGTGAACCCCGCTCCGGAGCCATTATCGTGATCACGCCTCTTCTCGCCAGGGTCGTTGTCCGGCTTTACGAAGGAGGATTCCTTCTTCCGCCGTATCTTGTCCTTCAAAGAGCTGCCCTGGGACGAGGCCCTGTCGGTTTTCACGCTGGACCTGGAGCTGCCCTTGAAGAACGACTTGCCCGAAGAAAAGGAACTGGACTTGCTGCTGGAAGAAGACCTGGGCTTCTTCGACGAAGAACCTGAAAACCCCTTTTTCACGAGACCCTCCCTCTTATGGTGTATTTGAACATAGCAAAGCCCCGGCGGGAGGCAAGAGGGTTCTCAGGGAGCCTTTCTTCCCAGGAGGACCCTTATGTCGAAGAGCCTTACCTTGCTGTACAGTCTGAGCCTGTTCAGCACCGCCGCAAGGGGAACCGCGTTGGGCTCGTCCACCCGGGAGAGGGGTATGATGGCGCTGAGCCTGGCGAATGCCGTTGCAAGGAAGAGCACCTGCATGGGGTGGAGGCTGAGCCCGGCGATGCAGAGTGGCTTCGGCATCAGGAATCCCGAAGCAAGCATGGTGATGATCATTCCGATGCCGCTGAATGCCCCGTACAGGCCGGAGTAAGACTGAACCCTGTCCTCCGGGGCCACGGCCAGCACCAGGTTGGCGGTCACTATGCCCACGCACCCCCACATGCTGCCTGAGATCACGCTTTCAGCGAAGATGATCCAGAGTCTGTCCGGGGTTACGAACAGCCAGATAAGGGGCACCGCGGTTCCGATCATTATTGCCAGCTTCATCGCGGCGATGTTCCCGAACCTGTCCACCAGCCTTCCCCAGTACTTCAGTGTGAGAACGGTGCCCACCGTGCTGGTCATGCCGTACAGGAGCATCTGTGTAACCCCCATGCGCAGCACCTGTATCATGAAGGGCTGCCAGAACGGTGCGCCTATGCCAACCGCCATCATCCACCACACACCGAAGAGGCACAGTTTTCTGAAGTTCCTGTCCCTGAAGGGCTCAAGGAGTATCCTGGAAGCCGGAAGGGGATTGGGAGGAACCGGCTTCTCCGGCTGGGTGGAGAGGATCCGAAGCCCTGCCAGCCCTATGATCCCCGCGGCGGAGAAGATCACCAGGAAGATGGTCTTCAGCCTCTGGGAGTCGCTTCCCGCCCCATCTACGATGATCCCCACAACGAACGCCACAGCAAGGCCGAAGGCAACCAGAATGGAGTTCCTCCTGGCAAAGAACCTTCCCCTTATCCTCAGGGGGACCATCCTGGCGATCCATCCTGTCCAGATGTTGGTGGACACGGAGAGCACCGCGGTTGAAAGGGCGTATACCAGCAGTACCGCTGTAAGGGCTTCCCCGGACGGCAGCAGAAGAGGGATCACCCCCAGCAGCGGGGTCATGATCCTCCCCGCCGCGGCCCAGAGCACCGTTGAACGCCTGTGATGGGTCATCCTGCGGGTCACCAGCGCACCAAGGGGCTGCAGCACCATGGAGAGCTGGCCGGTTGCGGAGAGAATGCCGAACTGACCGGAGGAAGCTCCCAGGAGGGTGAGCAGTTTTGTGAGGAACACAGACCCCGGTCCTGCCAGGCCGTTGTACACCTGGGAGAAAACCCCTTCCGTAATGGATATCCTGAAGGTCTCCCTCAGGTCGGATCGCTTCCCGGCGGTGTTTTTCATGCCGGGGAACATACTCAGCGGCGCAAGCTCATGACGCCGTGGCTATGGTGTAGCCCCCCATTATGATGAACAGCGCTCCGGCTCCCCACGACAGGTACTTCGTGTTGATGTGGTCGCAGAGGAACTTTCCGGCCAGCACGCCTATCGCCGTGGTGAGGATCAGAGCCAGCGATGCTCCAATGAATACCGTGAGCCTGCTCACGTCCTTGTTGGTGGAAAACAGCATGGTGGCCAGCTGGGTCTTGTCCCCCAGCTCGGCTACGAAGATCGCGGTGAATACCGACATGAGAACCCTGAAGTCCATTGAGTCTCCCTTCTCTGGACATGCCGCGGCACGGCTTGGATATTCCGACTGTTTCAGGAAGCCTAACATGAAGGTGAGAACTTGTGAATGCAATGATCAGGGCGCTGCAGAACTGGAAGGTCCCATTCTTCCTGCTGATGACCCCGTTCTTGTACATTACGATCGCGGTCCTTGCCAGCGGGGTGCCAGACCTGCCCAACTCCGGCGACGCTGCCCTGCTGGAGCTCAGCACCAGGAACGTGTTCTCAAAAGGGATACTTCTCGGCCCCTATTCACGGTTCCTCTTCTTCCACCCCGGACCCATGTACTTCCAGCTGCGCAATCCGGTTTATTCACTCTTCGGCCAGAGGAACTCATCGCTGCTTATCGCAACAGTGCTCATTCAGGCTCTGTGTGTTTTCTTTGCCCTGAGAACGGCATGGAAGGCCGGGAAATGCTCGGTCCTGCTGGCTGTGTCGCTTGCATTTTACCTGCTCTCCACCGACAAGACCGTATGGCTTTCCGAGTGGAATCCGTACATAGTGACACTTCCGCTGATGCTCTTCGTGGTTTCGGCGGCGGCATTTGCTTCAGGCAGGCTGGGCTCGCTGCCCGTTGCCGTTGTCTCAGGTTCCCTTGCCGCCCAGACCCACATCTCCGTGATACCTTCCATGGCGGTTGCAGCGGTGATATGCATAGTCTTCGCGGTTTATCCCTGGTTCGTGTCCCCGGGCAGGAGGGTGGAGTTCAGATGGAAACCGGTCATCGTAGGAGCTTCACTGCTGATTCTGCTCTGGGCGGCCCCCCTTTACCAGCAGATCTCCTCCCCAGGCGGCGAAGGGAACATTACCAGGATCGTAGAGTTCTTTCAGGACTCAAGTCCGGAGCTGAACGGAAAGAGGGCCGTGGCGGCATGGTCATCCATGATGACCCGCATGGAGTTCGGCTCCAGGGAAGCCCCCCTTTGGGCAAGGCATGCAGTCATAGGCCTGCGCTGCGCCCTTCTCATCGCTTCATTCACTCTTCTCCGCCGGAGGGGAGACAGACCGTTCCTTGCATCGATGTCCATTGTCTGCCTTGCCCTTCACGGAGCCTCGATCGTTTCCGTTCTACAGATCAGAGGGGCGCTTAACGACTATCTCCTGGAGTGGATGGCGATCATACCGCCACTCTCCTGCTTCGCGCTGCTGGGCACCCTTGCCGCGGTGGTCCCACCCAGATTCATCACCTGGGGGAAGTGGGCTGCTGGTGCTTTCCTGGCATACGCCGCCGTAGCCCTGCCCGCCAGGTCATCCGATTTTTTCAGGGCAGACCTCCACCCGAGCTGGGAGAGGGAGATCGCCGTGGGCGAACTGTCAGCTCAGCTTGAGGAGAACCTGGACTGGAGCGGGAACGACTTCTATGTGATTTACCTGGTAAACACCGACCAGTGGTCGTTGATGTTCGGTATCCTCAACTACCTTGAGAAAAGGGGCCTGCCCGCAGGGGTGGACAACAATCTGCTGTACATTCCAACACCGGTTCCCCCTGGAATGGAGCCAAGGACCCTGTATCTGGGAAACTTGAACGAACAGGGATATACCCTTCCCGGGCTGGTTGCCGAGTGGAACGGTGTGGGGCTGATACTGCGTTAGGCTACCAGCTTGCGACTCCGTCAAGTATGTAGCCGTGGTTCGGATCCTCAGGTTTGCCGCATTCTATGTACCAGCTTTGTTCATCACCATTGTAGATATAGGGATTCCCGCACTCGGGGCAGGTGAGGGAGCCCATGCCTATCTCATCCAGGTTATCGGGATATCTGTCGTTCATGGCGAAGAAGATCACACATTGTGAGGAGATGGTTCTCATGTTGGCGCGGCATTCCGACTCATGCCCTGAGGAACCGGGTGTCCATGTGGCCACACCATCGACAATGCTTCCATGTGTAGGGTCCGAGGGAAGGGGGCAGCGGATGGAGAATGTGCGCTCGTTGCCTTCCATCAGGTACTCAAGGCCGCATTCAGGGCAAACGGTGCCAGAAAGCCCGAGTTCCTCCAGTGAGGATGCAAAGAAACCGTTGTAAGCGTAATAGATGACCTGCTGTTCTCCGATCACCCGCATGTTCTCGTGGCATTCCTCTTCAAAATTCTTGGAATCAGAGGAGGGCGTGGGCTCCACAGGTGATAGAACCGAATCAGGGGTGGCGGTGCATGCAAGACCCGTAAGAATAAGAACTGCCGAAAATACAGCGACTATGAGTTTCATGGCTTCCTCCGTTGGGAAAAACAATGTAATGAATTCCATGCTACTGCAACCAGCTTGGGACTCCGTCAAGTATGTAGCCATGGTTCGGGTCCTCAGGTTTACCGCACTCGATGAAGAAACTCCAGCGTGAACCTATGAAAACATAGGGATTCCCGCACTCGGGGCAGATGAAGTTGCTCATTCCGATCTCCTCCAGGCTTTCCGGGTATCTACTGTTTATGGCGAAGAAGATCACGCACTGCATACAGATGAGTCGCATGTTGGCCCGGCATATCCAGACAGGTTCCTGTGGTCCGGGTGTCCATGTGGCCACGCCGTCGACAATGCTGCCATGGGTGGGGTCCGAGGGAAGGGGGCAGCGGATGGAGAATGTGCGCTCGTCGCCTTCCATCAGGTACTCCAAGTTGCATTCACGGCAGGTAAGGCTGTAGAAGCCCAGCTCCTCCAGGGTAGATGCGTAGCAGCCGTTAACCGCATAGTAAATGGCCTGCTGTGTGGCTAGTGCATGCATGTTGCCATGGCATTCGTCTTCATAGCCCCTGGAATCCGAGACGGCCATGGGCTCCACAGGTGAAAGAACCGAATCAGGGGCTGAGGTGCATGCAAGACCTGTAAGCATGACAACTGCTGTAAACGCTGTGACTATGCGTTTCATGGCTTTCTCCAATTAAGATATAAAATGTTGTAAAAAGTATGATGTGTTGTCTCCGGTCTGTCAATGCCCTGTACCGTAGCATTTCTGCTATATTACCCGCGGGAGGTGGAATGGACCACACCGAGGCGATACTTGAAAGCATTTCAGACGGGGTCTTCACCGTGGACCCCAACTGGCGGATAACATCGTTCAACAGGGCGGCTGAGGAGATAACCGGCATTCCCAGGGAAGAGGCCCTGGGGAAACCCTGTTCGGAGGTCTTCCGCTCGTCGATGTGTGAGGCCGCCTGCGCCCTGCGGGAATCCATGGCCACAGGAGAGCCCGTTCGGTGCAGGGCGGGTTACATAGTTAATTCCCAGGGTGAGCGGATACCCGTTAGTGTGTCCACCGCTGTGCTCCGCGACGGCGATGGGAGGGTCCTGGGCGGAGCGGAGACCTTCCGTGACCTGAGCGAGCTGGAAAGGCTGAAGGATCAGCTGCACCAGCGGCACTCAGCAGGCGACATGGTCAGCAGGAGCCCTTCGATGCTCCGCATCTTCAAGCTTCTTCCGGCGGTTGCCTCATCTCCTTCCACCGTGCTGATACAGGGGGAGACAGGGACGGGGAAGGAGCTTCTGGCAAGGGCGATTCACTCCGAGGGGCCCAGGGCGGGCCGGCCGTTCATAGCGGTGAACTGCGGCGCCCTTCCGGACACCCTGCTGGAGTCCGAGCTGTTCGGATACAGGAAGGGGGCCTTCACCGGAGCGGTGAAGGACATGCCGGGAAGGTTCATCGCCGCCGGGGCGGGAACACTGTTCCTTGACGAGATCGGAGAGGTCAGCCCGGCGATGCAGGTTAAGCTCCTGAGGGTGCTTCAGGACAGAACGGTTACCCCCCTGGGGTCCAGCGAGCCCCTGCAGGTGGAGGCCAGGGTGATATGCGCCACCAACTGCGATCTCGAGTCCATGGTGGAAACCGGCCGGTTCAGAAGCGACCTCTACTACAGGATTAACGTTGTAAGGCTGGTGATCCCTCCGCTGCGGGAAAGGCCCGAGGACATCCCCGAACTGTTCCAGTCACTGCTGGATAAGCACTGCGGAGAGCAGGGGATGGATAATCCCGGGTTCGATCCGGCCATACTGCCCGTTCTCGCGGGGCATTCATGGCCTGGTAATGTCCGCGAGCTGGAGAACCTGGTGGAGAGAGCCCTTCTGC
>Ga0209408_1000614_pt1 | contig 25756 bp, 29 predicted proteins | sample AD_UKC107_MetaG_FD_184422 | JGI IMG/M metagenome (GOLD analysis project Ga0209408, IMG submission 184422) | Active sludge microbial communities of municipal wastewater-treating anaerobic digesters from Hong Kong - AD_UKC107_MetaG (SPAdes)... | ecosystem: Engineered > Bioreactor > Anaerobic >... | reverse complement strand
TCCGTGGCTCTGGCGGGTCTGTATGCCGCCCTGCGTATAACCGGCGGCAGTATTTCCCGGCAGCGACTGCTCTTTTTGGGCGCCGGGGAAGCCGCCATCGGTATCGGAGATCTGGTTTCTTCGGCCATGATGGAAGAAGGCCTGTCGCTGCCGGAAGCGCATTCAAACTGCTGGTTCGTGGATTCCAAAGGACTGGTTGTCAAAGGCCGCACCGATCTGGTGGAACACAAAAAACCGTACGCGCATGATTACCCCTTCCATCGCGATCTTTTGTCCGCGGTGGAAGCCCTGAAGCCGACCGCGGTCATCGGGGTATCGGGTCAGCCCGGAACCTTTACACCGGAAATTATCAAGGCGATGGGCCGGATAAACAGGCGGCCGATCATTTTTGCCCTGTCGAATCCGACCTCCAAGGCCGAGTGTACCGCCGAAGCGGCTTATCGTCACACCGAAGGGAGGGCGATTTTTGCCAGCGGCAGTCCTTTTGGCGAAGTTAGCATGGAGGGGAAAACGTTTGTCCCCGGCCAGGCCAACAACGCGTACATTTTTCCGGGAGTCGGACTGGGTGTGCTGGCCTCCGAAGCCGTGCGCGTGACGGATGAGATGTTTACAGCCGCCGCCAAATCCCTGAACGAACAGGTGTCTGCTGACGATCTGAAAATCGGCCGCATCTATCCCTCGTTGACAACAATTCGCGAGGTATCCGCCAAAATTGCACTGGCCGTGGCCGAAGTCGTTTTTAAACGTTCGCTGACCCGGATGCAGGCGCCTGCTGATCTGCGCGGACATATCCGGGCAACGATGTATGAACCGGACTTCGGAACATATATTTAGGTCGATAACACTTTATCGTGTAAAGGAGCATAGGGTATGAAAAAAAAGGATAAGCGTTTTGTAGGATCGTTGGCGTTTGTTTTTGCGCTGTTGTTTGTCATAAGCTCAGCCGGTGCCGCCCTGGCGGATGCCGTATCGGCCAAAATAGGGTTTGTGGATATCGCGAAAATCATGAGAGACTCCAGAGCCGCCCAGAACGCCCGGGCTGTCTATCAGAAGGATTTTGAGTCCAAAAAAGCGACACTCAAAGCGAAGGGCGACAGAGTTTCCTCTCTGGAAAAAGATTTGAGCAACACGAAACAGGATTCTCCGGCTCTCAAGGAAAAACGGGAGAAGCTGGCGCAGGAATTCAAGGAGTTCAAACGGCTGGAAAGCGATCTCAATGAACAATTGAAGAAGAAAGATGCCGAACTGACCCGAAAAATTCTCATGGACGTTCAGGAGATTCTGAAACAATTTTCCAAAAACGAAAAATACTCCATGATTTTCGAAAAGAAAGCGGCTCTGGTTGTTGACGACGGCTTTGATGTGACGGACAAAATCATCAAAATTTATGACGCGCAGAAAAAATAATTTGTCGCACCGATTGCCATAACGAATTTGTCATTTATGCAGGCGCACCCATAACAGTGCGCCTGCATTTCTTTAGCAATATCCTCTCTATTTTGTGCATGAACCGTGCGTAAGCGATGTCCTCTTCCGCAAAGCAGATACCCCCGGCTTGCGGGTGCGGAATTGAGGTTAAAACATCAAATCATAAGTGCGTCGAAGCCTTATTGATCGGCGCGGGGCGTGATCGCGCAAAGCGGATCGCAACCGATCCCCACGGCGCACGTTGGACATGATATTAGTTATTGACTTACAAAATTGTTCTACTTATAGTTCAAAAATGAAACGTTTTCGGGATAGATCAATTTTATGTCAGGAGAAAAACTCAGATGATTCAACAGCCCGGCTTCGATAACGAAAAATACATCCAGGAACAGACCACCGAAATCCTCAAACGCGTCAACCGCTTCAACAACAAACTGTATCTGGAATTCGGCGGCAAACTTTTATACGACTATCATGCCGCCCGCGTCCTGCCGGGTTATGATCCCAACGTCAAGATGCGCCTCATCCGGGAATTAAAAGACAAGGCCGACATTGTGCTTTGCATTTATGCCGGGGATATCGAAAGAAAAAAAATCCGCGCCGATTTCGGCATTACCTATGACGCAGACGCTTTAAAGCTTATTGACAATCTGCGAACCTGGGGAATCAATGTGCTGGGCGTGGTCATTACCCGTTTTGAAGAACAACCCGCCGCGATCATCTTTAAAAACAAACTGGAAAGACGCGGTATTTCCGTTTATACGCACCGCTTTACCAAAGGCTATCCGACGGATGTGGAGACCATTGTCAGCGATGAAGGATACGGCGCAAATACCTATATCGAAACAGACAAACCGCTGGTGATTGTGACCGGTCCGGGGCCGGGCAGCGGAAAAATGGCAACCTGTCTTTCGCAGCTTTATCACGATTACCGGCGCGGCATTAAATCCGGTTACGCCAAATTTGAAACATTTCCCATCTGGAACATTCCATTAAAGCATCCTGTGAATGTGGCCTATGAGGCGGCCACCGCCGATATCCGGGATTTCAATCTGATCGATCCGTTTCATCTTGACGCGTACAGCGAAAAATCCGTCAATTATAACCGCGACGTGGAAGTTTTTCCCGTCCTGAAAAGAATTCTGGAAAAAATTACGGGCGAACCGTCTTTTTACAAATCGCCGACGGATATGGGGGTCAACCGCGCCGGGTTTGCCATTATCGATGACGCGATCACGCAAAAGGCGGCCAAGATGGAAATTATCCGTCGTTATTTCCGTTACCGCTGTGAATACGCCATGGGATTCGCCGATCGCGAAACCGTGCAGCGCGTGGAACTTTTCATGAAGGATTTTAATCTGGAGCCGGAGGAGCGTCCGGTTGTTCAACCGGCGCGCGAGGCTGCCGTAACCGCTCCCGTGGAAACGCGGGATTACGAACGCGGAAACGAGGGCATCTTCTGCGGCGCAGCGCTGGAATTGAAGAACGGCAAGATCATCACCGGCAGCAACTCATCACTGATGCACGCTGCCACCAGCATGGTGTTGCATGCCATCAAGCATCTGGCGGAAATTCCGGATAAGATTAAATTGCTGCCGCCCCAGATCACCGATTCGGTCAAAAATCTGAAAACGGAGATTCTCGATGAAAAATCGGTGAGCCTTGATCTGGAGGAAGCTCTGATCGCTATCAGCATCAGCGCGACAAATAATCCCGCCGCGCAACTGGCGCTGGAAAAACTCAGGGAGCTGAGGGACTGCGAAGCGCACATGACGCACATTCCCACACCCGGCGATGAAGCAGGGTTGCGCCGCCTCGGCATCAACCTGACAACGGATCCGAATTTTTCCACTAACGATTTATTCATTACATAAAATAATACCGACCGGCTGCGAATCGTAACTATCCTTTTTCTTTAGAGAATCATCTCGAATGCCATGCTCTTTTCGCTTGCGGCTTCGGCAAAACAGGTTGACAAAGCCCCCCCTTTTAATTAATAATTTTTGAGACATGAAGGGAGGTCATACTATGTCAGTGAAGATTGCCATTAACGGTTTTGGAAGAATCGGGCGGCTTGTTTTCAGGGCCGGATATCAAAACAAAGATGTTGACTTTGTTGCGGTAAACGATCTTGCCGACGCCAAAACGCTGGCGCACCTTTTGAAATATGATTCCACACACGGGATACTCGATGCCGACATTAGCGTCGCAAACAACGCGATTATCGTAGACGGAAAAGAACTGAAAACTTTTTCCGTCCGAGAACCGGAGACGCTGCCCTGGAAGGATCTCGGCGTTGATGTTGTTCTGGAAAGCACGGGGAAATTCACCGATAAAACCGGCGCCGGAAAACACATGGAGGCAGGGGCAAAAAAAGTTGTCGTGTCGGCGCCTGCTAAAAATCCTGACGTGACGTTTGTTCTGGGGGTCAATCAGGAAGTATACGATAAAAACAAGCATCATATCATTTCGATGGGGTCCTGTACCACGAACTGCCTTGCGCCGATCGTCAAAATACTGCATCAGGAATTCGGCATCGAATACGGTCTGATGACGACCATTCATTCTTTCACAAATGATCAGGTTGTGGTGGATGAACCTCACAGAGATTTACGAAGAGCACGCGCGGCGGCTCTTTCCATGATACCCACCACCACCGGTGCGGCCCGGGCCATAGCGGAAGTCATTCCTGAGATGAAGGGAAAACTCGACGGTCTGGCCATTCGCGTGCCGACGCCGAATGTTTCGCTTGTGGATTTTGTGGCAACACTTTCCAAAAGTACCACAAGAAATGAAATCAATGATAAATTCCGTGAATATGCCCAAAGCGCCATGAAGGGTATCCTTGCGTGTTCGGAAGAAGAGCTGGTTTCCAAAGATTTCAACGGCAACAAGCATTCATCCATTGTGGATATGCCCAACACGACGGTTATCGGCGGCAACATGGTCAAGATTCTCTCCTGGTATGATAATGAATGGGGCTTTTCCAACAGAATGCTGGAACTGCTCTCGTTTATAATGAAATAGGGAAGGTGTTCAAGATGAAGTACATTGATCAGATCGACATGAAAGGCAAAAGAGTTTTTTTACGGGTGGATTTCAATGTCCCCATGGATAAAGAAGGAAACGTGACCAGCGACAAACGCGTGCGAGCCAGTATCCCCACCATCACCTACGCGTTGGAAAAGGGTGCGAAATTGATCGTCGCCTCCCATCTCGGCAGGCCGAAAGGCAAAAGAGTCGCCGAGATGTCACTCAAGCCTGTCGTCAAGGTTCTTTCGGATCTTCTGAAGAAAGAGGTCCTCTTCCTGGAGGATTGCGTGGGACCGGTTGTGGAGCAGGGTGTGGCCAGGCTTCAGGATGGCCAGATTATCCTTTTGGAGAATCTCCGGTTTCAGCCGGGCGAAGATAAAAATGATGCTCAATTCGCCAAACAACTGGCGGCGCTTTGCGACGTCTATATCGACGACGCCTTCGCCGTATCGCATCGGGCGGCGGCTTCCAATTCGGCAATTACCGAATTTGTTCCCGTATGTGCCGCCGGTTTTCTGTTGAAGAACGAAGTTGAATATTTCAAAAAAGCCATGGTGAATCCGGCCAAACCGCTGGCGGCGATCATCGGCGGGGCAAAGGTTTCCGACAAAATCGGTCTGTTGGAAAACCTGATCGAAAAAGTGGACAAAATCATCATCGGCGGCGGAATGGCCTTTACCTTTTTGAGAGCGGCGGGATATGAAACCGGCAAGTCGCTCTGCGAGGAAGATATGCTGGATACCGCGCGAAAGATCGTGGACAAGGCGAAACAGAAGAACGTACAGTTTCTGCTGCCGGTGGATGCCGTCATTGCACAGGCCGCCGAGGCTCAAGCCGAAGCCAGGATCTGCGGTGTGCAGGATATTCCCAAAGAATGGATCGGCCTGGATATCGGTCCGGCAACCATCGCATTGTTCAGCGAGGCCTTGAAAGGCGTAAAGACGGTCATCTGGAATGGTCCCATGGGGATGTTTGAACTTGCCCCTTTCAGCAAAGGAACGTTTCAGCTGGCTCAGGCGGTGGCGGATTCCGGAGCGCTATCCATCCTCGGCGGCGGTGACACGGATACCGCCATTAAGAAAGCCGGTCTGACGTCGAAAATGTCTTATATCTCCACCGGCGGCGGCGCGTTTTTGGAATGGCTGGAAGGCAAAACGCTGCCCGGCATTGCTGCATTGGAAAAATAACGGTTATCAGGACCCAAACAAGATCGTGAGGACATAACGATGAGAAAATGGATTGTTGCCGGCAACTGGAAAATGCATAACACGATTGCCGAATCCATCATGCTTGCGAAAGCCATTCAAGACGGATCATCAGACATTCAGGGCGGAGCTGTCATCCTGGCTCCGCCTTTTACCGCGCTTTCCGCTGTGGGCGAGGCGATCAAAGGCTCCTGTCTGGAACTGGCGGCGCAAAACATGCATTATGAAGACAAGGGTGCATTTACCGGGGAAGTGTCCCCGTTGATGCTCAAAGATATCGGCTGCCGGTATGTCATCATCGGTCATTCCGAACGCCGGAAATATTTTCATGAGCAGAATGCCGATGTCAATTTAAAAGTGAACAAGGCCTTGTCCGACGGGCTCATCCCGATCATGTGCGTGGGAGAGACCGACGAAGAAAGAGAAAAGGGCATTACACGGGATGTGGTCGGCAGGCAGGTTAATCACGGCCTGAAAGGTGTTGAAAAAATCGACCCTATTGTGATCGCGTACGAACCGGTCTGGGCCATCGGAACCGGAAAAGTGGCCACGCCCGCGCAGGCCCAGGACGTCCATTCCTTTATCCGCGGTATTTTAAAGGAGTCCTACGGCGACGTGGCCGGAAAAATCAGCATCCTCTACGGCGGCAGCGTTACCCGGGACAATATCGGCGATTTAATCGCCATGGAGGATATCGACGGTGCGCTGGTCGGCGGAGCGTCATTAAAGGCCGAGGGTTTTCTGGGCATCATTAAGACCGTTGCCGGTGGAAGATAATTCCGGGATAAACGTCGCAAGCTTGCCGCGTGCCGGAAACGCATTGTTTGACGCCGTTCGTCCGCATCTTGCGCGATAAAAACACCATGGTTTGCGCACTGGAAAAAATGAATGCAAAAGCCGGGAAGGATATCTGCGCGAGCATCATAACCGGATGAAAAACGGGTTATGATGCTTATCGCGTCAGCAGTTATTTTTTATCTTCTTCCTTTTTTGATGAATTGTCGGTGATTTCGTTTTGCTCATTGATGGATTTTTTGAAGTTCTTGATGCCTCTGCCCAGAGCCGAACCGATTTCCGGCAATTTCCCGACACCAAAAATAATCACAACAATGATTAAAACAATAACGAGTTCCTGCCATCCCATTCCGAACATACCCTACCTCTTGATTTTTATTGTTTGACTTGCGGCAATCTTATATGGATCACCTCTCCCGGTTTCCCCAGGTTCTCTATAGACCTGCCTTTGTATTGTATCTTAATTCCTCCGGCATTGCCAATATCCAGATTAAAAAATTCCTCACTGCTTTCAAATTTTTCTCCCGGTTTTAACAGAAGTTGAACAGGCGGACTGTTGTCCGGTTTTATGCGAAGCCACGTTTCCTGACCGGCCGTGATCAATAAAACACTTTTTTTTGCATCGGTTGTCGCCGGCGGATTGTCCGTCACGCCGGTTTGCGGCGCGGGGACAGTCGCGGGCGTCTGGCTGTCGGTTAATGCCGGGGCGGCAGGAAGCGTTGCTTCGGGAGCCCGTGTGGCTGCCGCCGGCGTGTTGATATCTTCAGGGACAGACTGATTCTGTTTGAGAATCAGCCAGATGCTGATAAAAATGATCAGGACGAGCAAGATCCCCCAGTAATTTTTCCTGGCGGCAAATGAGGCAAAAAAAGATTTTGTCTCCGGCGGGGGCTCCGGCGGGGGCGTCTGCTCTTCGCGGTGTGCATTCAGGTAGGCGTCGTAATCCTGCAAAACGGGATTTTCGTCGATGTTGAGAAACCGCGCATAGGTTTTAATAAAATTTTTTGTATAAACCGGATCCGGCAGCTGGTCAAACTCGCTATTTTCTATGGCTTCAATATAACGGGTTCTGATGCGTATTTTTTTAAATACATCATCAGGCGAAAGCCCCAGAGACTCTCTCTTCATCTTCAGTTTTTGCGAGTTGTCGCTCGGTGTCTGTTCGATAAACATGGAGATTCACAGATGAAGCCATTTTTTTGTTTGTGTATTAGCATTAATTTGATTGTAATACAACTATTTAAAATAAAAACAATTATTACTTTAATATTTTCTGATTTTATTGTTAGTATGCCGAAGAAAACGGGACAGGAGTATTTTTTATGCGGGAATTAAAATCGTTTGCCGTCGAGATGGCGCGAAACGCCGGAGCGCTACTGAAAAAGAAATTCAACAAAACCCACAAGATTCAATACAAGGGCGATATCAATATTGTGACGGAAGCGGACAAGATGTCCGAGCATTTGATTATAAAATCCATCAGACGGAATTTTCCGGAACATGGAATCTTGTCGGAGGAATCGCCGGCCATTGCCGGCGCCGGAAAAATACGCTGGATTGTTGATCCCCTGGACGGAACCACAAATTACGCGCACGGATACCCTGTCTTTTGCGTTTCCATTGCGCTGGAAAGCGACGGCAACGTCGTTCTGGGCGTTATTTATGACCCCATGAGAGACGATTTATTTTCAGCCGTGCGCGGCAAGGGGGCTTATCTGAACAACAAGAAACTGTCGGTTTCCTCTATCCGGGATATTTCCCGCAGTCTCCTGGCCACGGGGTTCCCCTATGACATCCGGGACAGCGAAGAAAATAATCTGGATTACTTCAACGCGATGGCTGTGAACGTGCAGGCGATCCGGCGCGCGGGCGCCGCGGCCCTTGATCTCGCCTATCTCGCGGCGGGAAGGTTCGACGGTTTCTGGGAACTGAAGCTCAAACCGTGGGATACGGCCGCAGGCTGTCTTCTCGTTGAGGAAGCAGGAGGCACGATTTCCGATGTTGCCGGAAAAATGTGGAATTTATATTCATCCGATCTTCTGGCCAGCAACGGTTTGATTCACGAGCAGATGATTAAGGTTTTAAGGATGTAGAATAGTAATGAATCGTGCACAATCTATTTTAAAAAATACATTTGGATTCGATACCTTCTTACCTCTTCAAGAAAAAATTATTGCTCATATCCTGAATAAAAGAGATGCGCTTATTGTAATGCCCACGGGAGGGGGGAAGTCCCTGTGTTATCAGCTCCCGTCAATAATCTTTGATGGTCTAACGATTGTTGTTACACCGTTGATTTCCCTCATGAAAGATCAGGTTGATCAATTAACAGAACTTGGAGTGCCAAGTCTATTTTTGAATAGCTCACTGGATATGATCTCGTTCAGACGCAATGTGGAAAAGCTTCGCAGCAACAGCGTTAAGCTTCTCTACTTATCACCGGAAGCCCTCTTGTCTCAGAGAATCCTTGCACTGTTAGCCGATTTAACGATAGATTGCATTGCCATTGACGAAGCTCATTGCATCTCGGAGTGGGGACACGATTTTCGTCCGGAATATCGGCAACTGGCAGAAGTACGCACCGTGTTTCCATCGACGAGCTGCGTGGCTCTTACGGCAACGGCTACACCTCGTGTTCGGGAGGACATTTGCCGTTCTTTAAACATTGACAGTCAAAATGAATATGTAGGTTCTTTCGACCGTCCGAATCTATTTTTGGAAGTGACCCCAAAAATCGATGCCATTGAGCAAGTATTGACCCTTATTGATCAAAATCCCCATGAATCAGGAATCATTTATTGCGCCACTCGTCGGGAAACGGATAAAATTTACACTACCCTGAAACAAAAGGGTTACTCTGTCCTCCCTTATCATGCGGGACTTTCAGAAAAAGAGCGTGCCAAAAACCAAGAATTATTTAGCAGAGATGATATCCGAATCATTGTAGCGACCATTGCCTTCGGAATGGGAATCAACAAGCCCAATGTCAGGTTTGTTATCCATTACAATATGCCCCACAGCATCGACAATTACTATCAGGAGATCGGACGGGCGGGCCGCGATGGCCTCCCGGCCCATTGTCTTCTTCTGTTTAATTATGGAGACATTCATAAAGTACGTTTTTTCATCGAACAAAAATCGGAAAGTGAACAGAAGGTAGCCAATATACTTCTGGATCATGTCACTGGCTTTGCCGAAACAGACTTATGTCGTCGAATCCCTCTTCTAAATTATTTTGGAGATGCAAACACGTCGAACAGCTGTGGTATGTGCGACAATTGTCGAATGGAAGATGAAAAAAAGGTGCTTGATGATTTGACCATTCCGGCTCAAATGTTTCTCTCCTGTGTGAAGCGGACTGGAGAAATTTTTGGCGCAGGTCATATTATCAATGTTCTCAGAGGCTCAAAATCCCAAAAAATTTTTAAATTTGAACATGAAAAATTATCGACGTATGGAATCGGCTTAGCTTATTCCGCAAGACAATGGCGTTATATTACCCGTCAATTGATTCAGAAAGGCTTGTTGCAAAACGACTATGATCATGGATCGCTTAAACTAACTCCAAAAGCATGGAAAGTATTAAGGGGAGAGGAAGTCTTTTTCGGCAAAGCGGGAGAGGCAGGAAAAGAGAAAGCTACGATGCAAAAAGCGCAACAAGGTGAAGTTGACACGTACGATACGGAACTATTTGAAATGCTCCGGGGGAAAAGAAAGGAACTGGCCGATCATGCAAATCTACCACCATACGTGATTTTTCACGACCGTACGTTACGAGAAATGGCTTTCTATTATCCTCAAACTCAAGAAAGTTTTATAAAACTTTATGGGATTGGCAGAAGTAAACTGGAAAAATACGCCGATGCATTTCTGGATATAATTCGAATGTATTGTCAAACCCATCAACTTCAAGAAAAGCAACAATCTTCCGTGGTCAATCAATCTTTCACGGCACCTCAATCAAATAATGAGAAGTCGCATCATAAAGCAATTGGTAAGCTATTCAATCAAGGTCACACCATTGATCAATTGGCCTCAGATTTTGGTGTCAAAAGAAATACAATAATTGATCATCTATACCGCTATATAAGCCAAAATGGTTCACTCCAGAAACAATACCTTATTGCAAACTCCTCTCTTACAAAAGTGCAATGGCAATCTGCTCTGTCTTCTTTCTCACGTCTGGGCACGAACCTATTACGTCCCATTTTTGACGATCTGAATGAAACGATCTCTTACGACGAATTAAAAATTGTTCGTTTGTATGTTTTAAATCAGGAACAGGCCTGTACTGATAACACCAAAACCTTCGTTGTCCTTGCTGCATCGCGGAAATATGGCGGCTACTGTGTTGCAGGCAAGGAATGGACGGATGGAAAAATCGGGGCGTGGATTCGTCCCGTCAGCCAGCGGACCAATGGCGAACTTGTCGCGGAAAACATTCGGATGAACAACAACGAACTTCCGTGCTTGATGGATATCGTTGAAGTTGAAACGCAGGGGCCGGCGCGCCATGCCTATCAGAAGGAAAATTTCTTTGCCGCGGGAGAAAAACCCTGGATTTGGCAATTGAAACTGCCTGACGAGGCTTTAACCAAACTGCTGGATTTTCCGGAGAGTCTCTGGCTGAACGGATTCAGCAGCACAAACGGTTTGAATGATCGCGTCCCCGAAGAAATTGTGGTAAAAAGTAATGTCCCTTCTATTTATCTGATCCAGCCGGATGATTTTTCGCTTCTGGTGACGGATGATTTGTACGGGAGAAAAAAAGTCTATGCTAGACTTACGTACAGGGAAATGTCCTATCTTCTTTCGGTAACGGATATGGGGATTGAACGGGAGTATCTGATGAAACCGCAGGACGAGTATTCGATAGAAAATAAAGACATTTACCTCACCATCAGTTTGGGCGAACCGTTCAACGGCTTTTGCTACAAACTGGTTGCGGCTGTGATGATGCAAAAAAAGGATTGCCAATGAAAGAATTGTTCACCGTCGGGCATTCGGTTCATACTGTGGAAGAGTTTCTGGAAATGCTCAAGCTGCACGCCATCAACGCTCTGTGCGATGTCCGGTCCAGTCCTTACAGCCGTTATTCGCCGCAATTCAACCGCGAATCTTTGAAAGAGGACGTTCTGAAACAAGGCATCGCGTATATTTACCTGGGCGCTGAGCTGGGCCCTAGGAGCTCAGATCAGTCCTGCTATGAAAACGGTAAGGTCCAATATAAACGCCTGGCCGAAAAGGAGATTTTTCAGCAGGGGCTGGCTCGTTTGCGCAAAGGTCTGGAGACTTATCGGATCGCCCTCATGTGCGCGGAAAAAGATCCGCTCACATGCCACCGGATGCTACTTGTCTGCCGCAACTTGCGGGAAGAAAACATCCATATTCAGCATATCCTGGAAGACGGATCGCTGGAAGATAATAGGGACACCGAAATGCGTTTGATGAAGATGTTGAAAATAGACCCTGCGGATCTTTTTTCGACTGAAGAGGAGCAAATTCAACGCGCCTATGATCTACAGGGAAATAAAGTCGCTTATACACTGGAGGAGAGACAGGAAACATTATGAATGGAATAAAGATATTTACTATCGGTTTTACGAAGAAAACTGCCGAGGAGTTTTTCTCGCGTTTAATCCGGGCCGGGGTCAAGCGGGTGATTGATATCCGCCTCAACAATGTTTCTCAACTGGCTGGCTTTGCCAAGCGCGATGACCTTTGCTACTTTCTCTGGACGATTGGCAAAATGGATTATGTCCATCGTCCCGATCTGGCTCCCACGCAGCAAATCCTTGACAATTTCAAGAAAAATAAAGGCAGTTGGGAGATTTATGAAAAAGATTTTCTTGCGTTGCTAGCGTCAAGAAAGGTCGAAACTGAAATCAAGCCTGAACTTTTGCATGAAGCCTGCCTTTTATGCAGCGAAGAAAAACCCACACAATGCCATCGACGACTTGTAGTTGAATATTTTCAATCTAAATGGGAAAATGTAAGAATAATTCATCTCTGATCATTTCAAGGAAAGCTTTATCAATCTGGAATAACTTTTACCATGAACTTTCTTGTGCGAGGACCGTCAAATTCGCAGAAAAAAACGGACTGCCAGGTTCCCAGCACCAGATGTCCGTTTTCGATGATCACCAGTTCGGAGGCTCCGACGAGAGACGATTTGACGTGTGCCGCGGAGTTCCCTTCCGCGTGACGGTAATTGGCCGACAGCGGAACCGCTCGGTCCAGCGCGGCCAGGATGTCACGGGGCACATCCGGATCGGCGTTTTCATTGATGGTGATTGCGGCCGTGGTGTGCGGGGTGTAGACCAGACAAACACCGGACTGTACGCCTTCATCCCGGACGGCCTCTTGCACAGATGCGGTGATGTCGATCATTTCCACCCGCGACGACGTCTTCATAGATATTTCTTTCATGGGCATTTCACCATCGTTTGCCTTTTCAGTTCCATTGTTTTTTAGACAGCAAATCCGTTTTTTGTCAAATATGAATCAAAAAAGCGGTTGTAACGCCGTGCGTAGTTTGAGAACTTGCCGCGTTTAGTTTGAGATTTTTAGCGTATCAAAATCATCCATAATTCACAAGGCGCAAAAATCCGGCTTCATTTTTCATCTTTTTTTTACGTGATAAAAAATGAAAATCCGGCACAAAAAAATAATCTCTAAAACGATCAAAAAACAACCGTTCACGGTGAAGGCGGATTGGTCCGCCGCCACCGTCAAAGGCTATTTATTAACACTATTAAACGCCTTGCGTTCTTTTATAATGTCGTACACCTCGCGGATGGATAGGCCTGTTTCCAGTGCCATGCGGCGCGGATTGAATGGTTTCTTCGGGCCTGATTTTTTGTAGCTCTCCAGAATATATTTTATCTTTGCCGGTTTGAACAATTTATCCGGGCTTTTTAAATAAAAATAGACACTCGGAAGAGCTTGCGCCAATTTAATTGTATTCTCCAATCCGATGGCTTCAATAATGATTAAATAATCTTCAGGAAATAATTCAGCTTTAATGTAGTCAATCCAATTCATCTCTATATACACCTCATAATTAAAGATTATTTTATATCCGTTCGCAGCATTGGTTTCGCCGGTTTCTTAACTATGTCTCGTATCCATGTTTCTGAGATTTTATATTTTTTTGCAAGTGGCCTGTGATTTGCTCCGTTAAATTCTTTGCGGATTTGATTATCCCGGTTAATTCTTAATACACTTTCAATCTTGGGAATATAAATCCGCATACCGCCAAAATTTTCAGAGAGCTTTAATGCAACTTCGATACTGAATATTTCAGCTATCATTTGTAAATCTTCCGGCAGGCTCTCGATGGTGACCGTTTCAACATTTTTCGCGCCTTCTTTTTTTTTATCCATTTATATTTTTCCCTCTTTAATTTGATTATGCTCGTATTTTAAACATTGCTTTATAGCTGTTTTAAAATCCATTTTCTTGCGGCTAAATCGTTTATCGTGAATCTTATCTGCATCTAATGCCTCTTGACTTTTTCGCTTTTGTCGCTTAAACTATTTGCAAATGAACGGTCAGGAAAGAGGGGGCCACCTACCATCGAACTACCTGCCCGTGCCGGAATGTGTGCCGTTCCGACCTCTCTTTATCAAACCCACGGGAGCGACTGCGGCGGGGGGGCCATCCTGCCAGACAGCCACAGCGCACCAGCACATGAGCCGTGCCGGTTTCAATCCCTTTCCAGCAGTAATCTTTTTGTTGCCAGCCTGTAGTACACATTTCAAACATATCGAATAATTTGTAATGCTCGCCGTCCTTTTTTTTATTGGGGGGCGGGGTTTGATGTTTGCGACAAAGAACGCGGAGAGGCGCCGACGGGCCGCAAACATCCCCACCCCGCAGGGTGAACCAATGCCCGTCTTTTATAGTGCGATTCCTAAATCGCCAATGCGTTTTTTCTCTCGCGTAATCGCGCTATTTTTATTTTCCCTGGAGCAGGCCATACGCGCTGTTACAAGTTCCTGCGGCATATGTGGTGAAATAAGGCTGCTCAGAGAGTTCAGATGGAAAGCCGGAATTGAAAAATCATGAAAGCTCCCGGTGCTAATAGTTTCCCCACTTTGAAAAATGATGAGGGCGTCGAGGGAAACAAGCCTATTATATTTGTCAATAAGATTTAAAGCAGCCGCGCCATATTCTTCACCAACCTGTTCTGCCTCGTACCTCAGGTACTGAATGAGTATTTCATTTTTCTGATTTTCGAGATTTTGCAGGCTTTCTTTTGCCATAGATAGTTTTCTATTTAACCCCGGCATTGCTTTTTCAATTTCTGTAATGGTCTGTTCGCGTTTTACCAAGAGTTTCTTTTCGGCTTCAACTTCTCTGGTAATATCTTCCAGTTCTTTTTGTAAATTTTTGCCTAATGCAATTTCTGCCAGAATGTCTTCTTTTTTGGTTGTAAGATCATTAAGCCGCGAAGGAATATTGCGGGTATTGTTGATCGTGTCCGTTTTTTCTTGAATGATCAACGTGATAGCGTCCACTTCTTTTTGTGCTTCAGAAACTTTTTGCTGATATTCGAGCACATCATTTTCTGTTACTTCAGTGATAAATTCATTTAACGTTTTTTGTAGCGCATTCTTTTTTTCAGCCAGCTCGTTCATATCAGCTTCAGCCTTAGATAAAGATTCTTGTAAGAGCATTATAATATCTTTATGCTCTGCCAATGTTTCCCGTTCATGGGCTTCCAAATTCCCTTCATCATAATTTTTGGAATAACGAGTTTTCAGGCTCTGTTTGTATCGCTCATAGCGATCACGCTCTTGGCTGAGCGCCGCTCTTTTTGGGAACAATAAGGGATAAAGAGCATCTTCTTTTGTTTTGATTTCTTCTATCTGCTTCAGAATAGATTCCTTTGCCTCCAATATTTTTTGGAAACCATTTAATCCAGTCGTCCTTGATTCTGCTTTATTTTTTTTTGTAGCCATAATATTTGTCTCCTTTTTTATGTTTTTTAAAACTTATTTTTTATTTAAATCCGTTCTCAACATAGGCCCTGGCAATCTCAGGGTTTTGCAGACACGCTTCTGAAAACGCTTCACTGAAAGAACATTCCTTTGCAAAGCATAGCTCCAGCGTTTTTCTACTTAAGATATTTCCGGGACTTTCATTTTCGCAAAAGTTAGCTGCTAATAATGGCCGTACCAGTTCAACCCAATCCTGATATTTTTTCTTATCCATATTTTTTTGAATCTCAGGATATTTGGCTAATACGTATTCAATATGTTGTGATAAACTCATTGATAGAGGGTCCCATTTTCGCCCGTGCTGGTCCACCGCAGGCGGATTATCCATAATTTCTAAAACCTTTTTGTATAACTTTTTGTTAGCATCACCGCTTTCGGAAAAGCAGCTCTGGCCTTGCTTATTTATGTTCATGTTCCCTCCTTTAAAATTGATTTCTTTAAATTCAAAAGTTATGTATGCCATGCTGCTATACTCCAATTTATTTTATTTCCATGACAGATTATCTTCCCGCTTAAACAGACGATCCTTTCTGCCTTTTTCGTCCACTACTCTCCAACTTATATCCCCATCATGTATAAGCCCGTGTGTACATCCAACGTTGTTTTTGGGCTGCTTGTCGTTACGTTTTTTACAAGCGTGCGTTTATCCTGCACTTCTAATACAGCCTTGAGATGAACTTCTTGTGGCTTTTCTTGCGCGTTTCTTGTTTTCTCCAATAAGGCATAGAGGTCATTGTTGCCGGATTCAAAATCCGGCATCCCGTGTAATGAAGAGCCAAGATTATTGATTGACCCGCCTTTATCAAGATAGTAACGAGCTGCGAGGGCTGTTGCTCCGGTTGTGGTAACGGTTGCGCCCAAACCGGGTATCCACGGCAGGATTTCTTTAAACCAACCAGGCTTCTTTTTTTTGAATAGGTCTTCGGCCTTTTTCTTCGCGTCGGGATTTGATGGATTGAGCATGTCAGACATCGATCCCGGCCAATTGGTGACATATACCGGCGTAACGCCGGTTGCCGCTTCAATCGCTTTGCCTTTGACAATCCCTACGCCTTCACCGCCGAGATTCCCTAAAAATTTTTTCAACGCCGGGCCGCCCAATTTATATCCGGCATACCCTATGCCAAGCGCCGTAAAGCCAGCCGCTGCAATCTCTTTGCCTGACATTTCCAGCCCACCGTCTTTTTTGGCGTCCAATAACTTTTTAATGCCGCTTGAAATACCATCATTGAACGGCTTAATAAATGAATCAGCGGCTTCTCGCATAGCCGCTTTGAGTCGGCCAACTTGATCAACGCCGTTATTGAGCGCAGCGGGCAGCTCGCGTTGCAATGTCCCGGAAGCGTCGCCTATTTCTTTGGAAAAGCCACGGGCGTTCTCCAAGAATTTCCCGCCAAGAAAGGCAACCGATGCTGTAATTGTTTCCGTGTCGGCGCCTTCCAGAAACGAGCTGATAAAGGAATGCTTTTCAGCGTCTGTTTTAAGAAGATCATATTTACCTTTAATGTCTGCAAAAACATCCAGTGCTTCGCGCCGGGCGCCCTTAGAATCAAAGAAGTTGACCTTCGTTGCATTTTGCGCTTTCTTCATATAGGTGTTATTGGTAAATAAGCGCAGCCAACTTGCGGATAGTGTTGCCAGGCGTTCAGGGTTTGACTCCGCCTGCGACAACCCTTCAATGAAAGCCAGTGTTTGATCAAAATTCATCCCGGCTCTCTTTGCGCCAAAGCCCACCCGTGGAAATATGCTTGCCAGATTTTCCATTTCCGCCCTGCCCAATTTACCGGCAACGCGCATTTTATCCAGCAGCAACAAGGCCTGTCCGGGCTTTGCCAAATCAAAATCAAAAACGGCCCCCGCTGTTGTCAGACTTGATGTTAAAATATCCGATTGCGCGTTAGTGACCGCTGCCGCTTTATTTACAGCGTCGGTCACTTTGATTGCTTCGTTATATTTTAGTCCGGCCTGAACAGCGACATCAAACCCCTGTGAAATCTCTTCAATGGACTTGCCCGTTTCCTTTGACATTCTAAACAACTCTTTGCGCAGGCCCACTACTTTAAAGCGAGACATGTCGGCGGTCTGACCAATGCGGGTCAAGCTTTTATCAAGCTCGGCGGATTGTTTAATGAGCGCCAGCGTGCCGATGGATATGCCGAGCGCCGCCAGTTTGCCTTGAAGAGAAGAAGCCGCGTTTTTAATGGCATTGAAGGAATGCCGGGCTTTGCTCGCAAACGTGTGAAGATGTTGCTCGGACTGCCTGAACGTTGAGGCCCAGCGGCTTGCGTCTGCCGTCAATAATAATTTGATAGTCATATTATTGCTCATGTTTATTCCCTCTTTATTTGATATAGTTTACCCGTTCTTTTTCGGATAAGCCGCCGCCAGCCTTTTTTCAGCTTTATCCCTGGACACGCCTAACACTTCCGCAGATTTTAAACCCAGGCGCGTCAAGCCCTCTGCGGTTCTTGTCGTTTCCTTGCTGCCTATTACAAGATTCTTTGCGGCCTTCCCGATTGTTGAAATCAACCGGCTTGAGTTTGCCAGAGACGTTAAACAGGCAATCATATTATTTTTCATATTTATTTCCTCTTTGTGTGATATATTTAACCCGTTACTTTTGCGGAAAAGCCGCCGATAGCCACTCTTCAGCTTCAGTCACAGACATGCTTTGCACTTCCGCGAATTTAAAACCCAAGCGCATCAAAGCCGCTATCACTCTTTTAGTCTCCTTTCTTCCCCGCACAAAAGGAGGCGACCCGCTGCCGGGCCTTCTCTGCTGCCTCCACCAGCGTATCAAAATCATCAATATACATTTCCGTCAGCAGGGCAGCGGTAATATCCTCTTTCGGGATTTCGCCCAGTTTGATGATTTGCTCAGCCAGGCAACATATTTCATAGTTGCTTTCGCTCTTACTCATCAGCGGATTGTCATGGGCCGCAACTAAATCCTTTACTAAGCGGTGCCGCACTTCCAGATCGCGGTGTTTCTGCCCCTTGTATTCTATGCCGATTGGCAGCGTGCGTTTTTCGATAATCATCTTTTCTAACTCCTTTCTGTTAAAAAAAAGGAAGCTTCGCGCTGATCCGCGCAAACCTCCCTCTAGGTTTTTCCCTCATTTTTCTCGCTCTGGCAGGGCGGAGAGGTCTTCCGCCTTTTCGGGAGCCAGCCTATCCAGAGCTTTAGTTGATACCTCAAACAATTTTAACGTTAATTAACCTTTTTTTGCTTCGTTTTAGCCCTACTGCCAAAAACTTGCTTGGTCTATCTTTTAAAGATGCCGTTTTAAAGCCCGTTGACATGTTTATAACACGTGTCAAGGAAATTATTTGCCATTGGTAGCCTGTTTGGCCTGAAAATCGATTGTGGCGCATTTTAACGACGCCCGCTAAGAGCGAATGAAATGATGCTCGAAGCGTAGGCGGAGTTATCCCTCCCCGTTTCATCGGGGTTAGGGATGTGTACCTCTGAAATAAATCAAATTTCATTTGATTATGTCCTTTCCACGCCTGTTTTAATGCCGCTCTCGACCATTGCGCTAAAATTATCTAAGTGTGCTTCTTTGGCCGACTTCTTTATGACGTGAAAGTCATAATTCAAAGCTTTGCTAACAGCAGCACATTGCTTTTCAATATCTCCTTGTATCTGGTATAGGCCACAACGTGCTATCTCTGTAAGGCCTCCGTCTTCGCTTATAATTGCTACCGCCGCAAAGACCTCGCCCATAAAAGCGATTTTTTCTTTTATGTGTTCAACTTCATCCACTATATCCATCATCGTTTCAAAATTGTTTTTCATGATTACCCTCCTCGTTTTTTTCCATTGAATTTTTATTTTTATACTTTCGCTGTTTTGATGTTCTCGAGGAACATCTCCGTGATCTCTTTTTTAATGTTGGCAATTTTATTTCTAATCTCATCGAAAAACATTTGCATGCCGAAGGAAGCATCGCTATCAAGGGCATAGTCCTGTTTGCTTATGCCGATGCACGCTTCGGACATGAATTCGATCTTGGCCTCAATGTGATCGAGGCCATCAATAATGCCTGCTTGTAATTCAATCTTTCTTTCCATTTTTCATCTCCTCTTTAATGTTAGAAGTCTCTCGCCTCTTTTCCATCGAACGCAAGGCAATGATCACCTTGCCCGCACCGCTTTTATTTAAAAAGCGCAAGTCAGATACACCTGCTACTTTAAAAATAAATCCCCGCAACGCTTTGGCCTTCAGCTCCGGCGTTTCCATACGCGACAATTTACCCCACGTGCTTTCGATCAAGGCTAATTGCGGCGCACTGGCAAAGCCGGGCCGCCCGTCCAGGGCTTCATGTTTTCGCTTGAAGTCGTTCTTTTTCCAAACGCCTTTCTGAATAGCTATTTTTTCCAGTTCCTCAATGAGCTGCCCCGCCTGTAAATTTGTCAATTCCTTTGAAGATCGTGTGTTAAAACGGTTCCAAAGCATTTCGCGGTAAAGATCGTCATCGATTCCCAGCGCCGATACCAGGGCATGAATCTTTTTAATTTCGCCCGGTGTGCTGGTTTGCAGCATTGTTTTTCTGGCTGTGGACATGATTTATCGTTCCCTCTGTTAAATGAACAACTCCCTGCCGCATTCCCTGATTATCTCTGCCGTGATTGGCACTTCATTTTCATCGGCCATAACCTGAGAGCGGAAAATTAATTTGCTTGCCGTTCTTGCATTACCCCTACTGATCTCATGAAGAGTTTTTGCCAGCTCTTCGCCGTTAGGCAGTGCCTTGTTGACGATCTTTTTCAGATCGTCTGCCGTCAACAGATCGATCCGGGAAACAACGCCAATTCTGGAAAGCACATAGGAAAAGGCCGTCCGCCGTGAAATGAGACCTTCATATAAACGATTGAGACCGACAAACAGAATGCCGATTTCCGCTTTATCGTGAACGCGCCGTAATAAGTCTATCGCTCTATGCGGAAGGTTTTCGGCTTCATCAACAATAATAAGACGGCCTGAATCTTTAAGGCGCGTAATAGCAAGATTCTTCATCGTATTGATTGACGCCGGATATTCGCCGAGTCTTTTCATGATTTCAGCAAACACGTCTTTTGCCGTGTATCCGGGATCACCTTCAATTAAAATGACATCCCGGTTTCGTGAAGCGTATTCTTTGACGGCGCAAGTTTTCCCGATACCGGAAGGGCCGCAGACAACCCCAAACTCCAAATCCGTGTGGCATATGCGCGCCACTCTGAAAATTTCTTCGGATACAGCCGTTTTTACAAAAGCGATTCCTTTTTTTCTCTTTTGCTGCCGCTCCGTCTCAAGTTTCAAATAGCTTTGCACCGCCTGATTCATTTTTTCATTGTCGCCTGAATACTTCCCGGCAAGCCAGGCAGAAATCGCTCCGCCTGAAACGCCCATTGATCGAGCTGCGCGCTCTTGCGAGTATCCGCGTTTTTTTATGGTCTCGATTAATCTTTCACGCAAATCATTATCTTCTCTCTGCATTTGACACCTCCTGTTTTTACCCGTTTACGATACTTTGAAGTTCTTCTTTATGTTGATAGTAATATTCAAAATCGCAATCCAGTTTCAGAATTGGTTTGACTTTACGGCCCTGTTCATCTGTGGCCCACGGAGCGCGCAAAATTCTTGCCTCATGATCATTTTTGTATTGCTGAATCTTTTTCGCTGCGCGCTGTTCAATCGCCATGCTGTCGTATGGTGTGCGGACTAATTCAGAAACGTTTTGATTCTGTTCTTCAACGTTATTGCCAAACAGTTTCGCAGCCACCACCATGTTTTCCAGTATTACATCCGTTGATTGACGTATAACGCTTGCGCCCGGTTCCTTTTCCAGTTTGAGTTGTTTTCGCCGTATGCCGATTGCTTGCTTTAGTTGTTCCTTTTCAATCGGCGTTTCCGCAAAGGCGGCAACCGGCTTGCGTATAAAGGCTTTGCCCATGTATTCTTCTGTTTCCGCGTTGAATACCCACGCCTCGTTAAAATCTCGCGGATCGCGTCTCAGATAGACTTTAGCCCGTGGATGGCTCCATAGCCATTCATCAAAATAAGTAACGCCAAATTCACTGTCTCTGATTCCGTGCCGCCCAATGGTCATCGTTTTTGATGATCTCATGCAGCATAGCTTTAAAGAATCTTTGTCCACTGTGCGTTTGATAATGTTTTCCTGATTCCATAAATCATCTGGAGAAAGGCCGTTGAGAGCTTTCCCTTTTGACGGCATCTTATTGAGAACCTCTTCAATAAATCTCTCGAAAAGCGGTTTATATTCTTCAAAGCTGATTATTTTTCCTGTTTTGATTTCTCTGGTCAGTTTTTCAGGCCGTTCTAAAACGTGGCCGCCTCTATAACCGGGCAACATCTTTGCAAACCACTCTTTGACTTTTCTAAAGTCTCGTTCAATCGGCTTTGATTGGGCATTATAAGGAAGGGCAAAAATTACTTTAATGCCGAGCAAACTCATCGTTGACTTCGCTTTTTCTGCATCCAGCTTTGATGATTTGCGGCCTCCGGCAACATCCTTTGCTCTCATGTCTCTTCCGTTGTCTAGCAAAACGGTTTCGGGCAGCCCATACTTTAAAGCGGCATGATAGAAGGTTTGAAGGATATGGTCTGAATTAGGAGAGTCTTCATAAAGATCACCGGCAAGATGCTTGCCTGTTTTGAAATCCCGCCAACCCGTATACCAGGGCGCAAGAACCTTTTCCCGTTTCGCTTTCGATTTGTTGGAGGAGACCAGATCATCTATTTGCGCGTGATCACAAACCCACACTTTCCCGGCCTGGACATTGCTTAAATCTCTATCGATGGAGTACGCATATTTTTGAGACCATTTTTTCTGACCGTAACGTGCAAGGAAAATTTGAGACTCGGTATGCGTCGCCCGCAGCCTTCGCAGAAATGCGTCACATGTGGGAAAGCCGCTAAGTTGTTCTTTTGTGGCACAGTGAGCGCTTGCCGTTATTTTCCAACAAAATTCATATGACGGCGCGCCCTCATTCCATATGAGGCCTTTCCAATGTTCAAAAGCATCGTCCGGCACTGTTGTTTTTTTTAGATTCTTTCCGTATTTTCCCAGGAAGGCGGCTATGCCGCATTGTTCGTATTTTTTAAAAGCGGCCTTGACTCTCTGATAGGATGTTCTCTGCCCGGGATGCTCTTGATTGTACTTTTCAATAGCATCCTTCAGCGCGTTGCCTTTCAGACGTGCGTAATCACTATACAACACAAGATACTTGTCTGCTTTGCGCTGGTTATATTCCGGCGCGGCGGCGTATATAGTAGAGTCTAATTCTTTTGAAGATAATTTTTGACGAATTTCAATTTCATTTTGGATGCGGCTGTGAAAATGAGCAATGATATCCTCTTGCCATTTTTTTGGCAGATCATGAAAGCAATAAACGTAGCCACCGCCACGGCGTTGATTTTGATATCGCGGCACTCTTTCTTTATTAAGGAGTTCGATCATTCTAAATTTTGATGATGGATAGCCAGGCACTTTTAATTGCGCATAAGCAAGAGCTGTTCGGGGAACACTGATAAAAGTTTCAAAATTCATTGTTCTGATTTATGACTCCAAAAGACGTAAAATTTTTTCATGAATTTTTGCACGCTGTATTTCGCGCCGCCGCCAATGCTTTGCAAATCTTAAATCCCGCGAAGCGAACACAAATAAAAGAACATCGACTATTATTTCGTCTGTGGTTTGATTGATTCCTTTTGCTGTCCACCGGCGCATAAAAAAAAGTATAATCTCTCTTTGTAATTCAACAGGAAAATCAAAAAAAGAAAATTCAAAACCGTCTCTATATGTTCGCCACCGCCCAGGCACGCCCAGCCGCCGCATTCGTATAAAAACGCCTCGTTTGGTGGTTGGAAAACCCGTTAGGCCTAGAGCAATAAATTCCGACGCTGTATGCGGTTTTGTGCAAAAATCAATGAGATCATCTATTAAATCTGATGTCTTTTTTTTATCCTCCATATCTCTATGCCCTCACTTTTTTTACGTTGCGCTTTCGCTTACGCTCTGATAATCTTTCACGTGGATATTTACGACCGATGGGCAAACCGTCAATCGTGTAACGGTTTGGAAAAAGATTTTGCGGAGTCATTCCTATCGTCTCCGCAATTATTTTTTCGACATTTGGGAAGGCGTAATTTTTTACGATTACAAAAGATTCTTTGCTGTAGTTATGTTTGGCAGCCAGGGCTTTTAGAGTTGGATAACCTGATATGGTCAAACGGTATTTAATCCATGACCAACACTCGTTTGAAATAGGGTTCTTTTTTACATCCATAAAAGGCTCTTTTTTTAGTGTTTTGTTGTTACTTTAGATTAGATATACTGAAATATAACGCAGATGTCAAGAAATATTATTCATATATGGTAATTATATAATATGACTACTGAATATTTAGATAAATCTTTTTCTAACCGAATAAAAATGATAATAGAATCGACTGGTAGCGCCGAAAAACTGGCAAATATTTCAGGAATGTCATCGCGTGTTATAGGTCAATATCTAGCAGGAAAATCTGACCCAACGAGGAAAAAACTGATTGCTTTATCTGATGCTGCCCAGGTCAATATAGAATGGCTCGCTACAGGAAAAGGCCCCAAGACAAATGATGATCGTAAGAGGTTTGAATTTAAATTATTTACTTTAATCCTTGAGGGTTTAGATGATTATGAAACCACAATTGAAAAAAAACTACCTGCTTTTAAAAGAGCTGGTTTTATAAATTATACTTATGAGTTATGTTATGATTATGATCTTGAAGATAAGCAAATAAAACCTTTAATTGCGGATACTATTAAGGGGGCTGAATATTTTTTTGCCTCAATTAATCGGATTCTTAAAACTTCGACAGGCAAGAAGCAAGTGAGAGAAATACTATCAAAACATTTGGGACACCCTTTGCCTATAGATGACGCTAAGTTCGATGACGAAGAATTTACCTATTCACTTTTATTAAGCGCCAAATTGATATTCTAAAGCTGAATAAGCTAAAAAAAAGTGAATGAAAATTCTCAAATTCAACACTCTTTCTTAATTACCTAAAGAAAATATATTATCAAGTTTGACGATGATTTCCGGCATTAAATTGCCTCGTTGATCGTCTTTTTAAACTTCGATATGTACTCATGCGCCTTAATATGCAGACCTGCTTTCTTCCAGTGAAAAAAATGCCGGATTCTAAGTATCTGGGAAAATAGCGTGAAGGAATATTTCTCTATATAAAAAAAGAAATAACAGAGGCCGAAATGGCTCACATTCCGGCACGGGCAGGTAGTTCGACGGTAGGTGGCCCCCTCTTTCCTGACCGTTCATTTCTTAGATTCAATTTTAGCATTGTTCAGCGAAAAGTAAAGGACATTATGCAAATCAAAATTAAAATAAACGCGCTGGTCGCCAGATAACAATTAGAGTGGAAAATATTATTGCGCCGTTGTAAATTATTTCAATCAAAAACGGCCCAAATATTTCTATATAGATAATCAAATTAAATTTGATTATGATTTTAAAAACTGAAAAAATCAGAAAATAATCTAAATTGCACGTGACACTTAAATCAACCACAAGAAATAGAATTTTTGATATTTGATGATTATACAATATTTGTAAATACAAATAGTTATCTATCAAGTGTCACGTACTTAAATAAGTGTCACGTCAAATGTGACACTTAAACGAAAAAGTCTGTTTTCTTTTACACCTTTAATTTCTGTGATTTGCATTTTAAAATAACATGTTATATGTTTTAAATATATTATAAAGGGATGTTTAATACCGGTTGATGCGGGGCATTTTTGGCCGAAAAAAATAAAAAATCTCAAACCAAAAATTCAATTTTTCTGGGCCAAATTTTTTAATATTAATATCTCATAAGTCATTGATTGATGTAAGGTTCCGGGGTAGAATCGCAAACCATCGTAAAGGTCAAAATCAATAATATCAAAATCTTAAACCAAACACCCCCTTACAGCGGTTTTTTTATAAATTTATACATTTCGTTCAATAGTGGTTAATGTTTTATTTAAAAAACAGGAGCAAATGGGCTCTATTACCCGTTGATTTGCCGGCGACGCATATAATATTAATCAATTAATTCAATAATATAAACGCATAATGCAATAAATAATTATTTTTGGCACGTTCTTTTCATTAGATTAAGACAAAGAAAAAAATTTTCTAAAGGAGGAAACAGATCATGAAAAAAACATTAGGAACAATGATAGTGGCGGCAGCGGTTATTCTTTTCACAGCAACCTTCAGCTTTGCGGAATATGC
>Ga0209408_1000599_pt1 | contig 26340 bp, 23 predicted proteins | sample AD_UKC107_MetaG_FD_184422 | JGI IMG/M metagenome (GOLD analysis project Ga0209408, IMG submission 184422) | Active sludge microbial communities of municipal wastewater-treating anaerobic digesters from Hong Kong - AD_UKC107_MetaG (SPAdes)... | ecosystem: Engineered > Bioreactor > Anaerobic >... | reverse complement strand
GAAAAAGCGGCCCAGCCCACGCACCTCAAAACGTCACTAATTTTCATAGGATTCCACGAAAAGCCAGCCCAAAATTCAGGGACCGCACATTAGATTTGCTTCCGGGGCGGGATAATGTTTTCAAATAACCGATGTGCTGTAAGGTAACATGGCCATATTCCTGGCCCTCTTGATGGCTGTTGCCAGCATTCTCTGATGCTTGGCACAGTTGCCCGAAATCCTGCTTGGCATTATCTTTCCCCTCTCAGTCATAAAATATCTGAGATTTCTTGGCTCTTTGTAATCAATCACTATCTCGCTATCCATACAGAATTTGCACACTTTTCTTTTATGGTATGTCTTTCTGAAAACGCCACCAGCTTTATGGTTATTACTCACCATCTTCCCCCTCTTGGTCCCGATTGATTATAGTCTCACCCTCTTTATCTGATTCTGATCCTGCTGATAATGCTGAATCTCCGCCAGATTCAGCTGAACCTTTCTCTGCCATTTCTTTTAATTCAGCAGGGTCGGCATTATCACTCAGCTTTATCGTCTGGTATTTAAGAATCCTTTCGTCCAGAGATAAATCCCTCTTAAGTTCCTGAATAATTGCCGGATGTCCGCAATACTGCAACAATACATAATATCCCTTATCAAACTTTTTAATTTCATAAGCCAAAGTCCTGATACCCCATTCATCAACTTTTATAAGAACACCTTTATTCTTTTCTATGAGGCTGTTAAACTTATCGACGATGGCCTTATATTCTTCTTCAGACAGATTAGGCTTGATAAGATATAGAGTTTCGTAGTATCTCATATTCATTATTTTCTCCTCTCGGCCTTTCTAAAAAAATTTTTCTGGTCCCAAAATATTTTCAGCAGCGGAAGATCTGCAGAAAAACCATAAGGGACAAGGAGCAATGTAAAAAAGAACAATTATCACCAACATATTTTGATGTCAAGCTATTTTGAATACTCATTTCTCTGTTTATTAATAAAGCAGCATATTTGTGCAACGAAATATTGTCACCCTGAAATTACGCCATAAAATCCGCTGGTCTGATATGCTTGTTTTTAACAGGACTTTGCCAAAAAAGATAGAAGAATCACTTATTTTCAGTTTAATAAAAGCTTTTAAAAGAGGCATTATGTTTTTTAATACAGTGTGGAAAAGAGAAATGCACACGGCTAAGGAGGCTGCAATTGCAGCTGGCGAAGCCTTAAGAAGAATGCTGGGAAAGGTTAAGCATGTAACAAAAAAGGGAGAAATTGACCTTGTCACAGAAGCAGATCTTGAGGCTGAAAAGATAATTCTTAAGGTTATCGGACAAAACTTTCCACATGATGCCATTATGTCAGAGGAAGCCGGAATCATCCAAAAAGACTCTGAACGCATCTGGATTGTTGACCCGTTGGATGGAACAACAAACTTCGCCCATGGATTTCCATTCTTCGCAGTATCAATTGCGCTTCAAATTGCTGATAAGATTAAGCTGGGGATTGTTTATAATCCGTATATGGATGAATATTTCGAGGCCGTGGAAGGAATGGGAGCGTATCTAAACAAAAGAGAGCTGCATGTCTCAAACACTTCTCCTTTAAAAGAATCTCTTCTGGGGACAGGTTTTCCATACGATATCCGCAAAAAACATAAAAGAGTCCTTGATATTTTTGGAAAGATGGCTTCATCTGCCCAGGGTATACGCCGTGCCGGATCTGCAGCCATTGATTTGTGTTATGTGGCAGCAGGCAGGCTTGATGGATTCTGGGAACAGGATTTAAAACCATGGGATACTTCAGCAGGGACAATTATTGTCACTGAAGCAGGCGGAATAATAACTACCTTTGACGGCGAAAAATATTCCCCTTATCTGAAAAGCATAGTCGCATCAAATCCATTAATACATCATGAAATGTTGAGGCTCCTGAACTTATAGATAAACTGTCTGATGAAATGTAATGATTTCTTAAAAATTGACTTTAATCATACAGTTGCTATCAAACGACAGTTTATTTCATTAATATTCAATTCATGAATCCTGACCAGCTTCACCCTTGAAGATTCTCCTGATACAATCTCTACATCAGCTTTTGGAATGCCTAATCTCTTGGCAAATAATTCTTTTAGTGCCTTATTTGCTTTTCCTTCTACAGGCGGAGCAGTTAATTTAACCTTAAAAATATCGTCTTCCTTTCCGGCAATCTGATTTCTTGAAGACCTTGGCAATACCTTAACCTTGATGATTGTTTCACATTTTTTCTCACTGCTCACGGAAAACCCCTCCGAAAGGTTTTAACCGACTCTGAAAAAAGGCACGTCATCTAATTCTAATGGCCAGGTCAGCCAGGCTTTGAACCAAAAAGGTCTGAATAAAAACAATGGCAAGGATTACAATGACTGGAGAAAAATCGAACCCTCCTAAAAAGGGCAGCCTGCGACGGATTGGATAAAGAACCGGCTCTGTAACAGAGTTAAGAAAACGCACAATAGGATTATACGGATCAGGATTTACCCAGGAAATTACAGCCCTTCCAATAATTATCCACATGTAAAAAGTCAAAGCAATGTTTATAATTTTAGCAATAGCTATCAAAAAATTGCCTAATATAACCATGTTAAATTAAACACCTCCCTGAGTGAATTTACTTTATTTTACCTGAGCCTTATGGCAATCTTTATCCCATTTAACCTAATAAGGCTGTGCCTCAAAGGCTGTAAGGATCCCGTGACACCTGCATGCGGTACTTATAAGCCATTTGCCTTCTTTATTCTGGACAATAATCTCAGCTGCCTTCATTAAATCTTCAACCTTGTATCCACCAACCCCTGGTGCAAGTTGAAGACTCTTTATCACATGGACTCCGAAATCGTCTAATTCCAAGCCTTCTACAAGGTCATGCAAAGGTATTTCACGCCTTTCTCCGGTTACAGTGCAATATTCCGGCTCTGAGCAGTCATCAGGGCATATAAAATCAGCATAACTTATAAGAAGTGAACCTTCACTTCCCGGCCATGTAAACGGCAAAAAATCCCTTATTTCCTGCGGAAAAGATATCTGTTTAATCTTAAGCCTGCCGTAAAGATACCTTTTTAACCACTCAAAGGCAAGATGAATCGGAAGCGCTGGAATGATAAGGTTAGGAGGTTTTAAAAGATGGGAATTATCGATCAAAAAACGACTTCCGTCATATACAATCAGTTTAACCGGCAGATCTTTAACCTGGGAAATACTGTTTTCATCTATGTCAACAATAAATACTGGTCCCTTTGATTTCTTTACAAGCGACCGCGCAGCCCTGCCTCCGAAATGTCCTGCTCCGATAATAAATATTGACTCTTCAGAGACCTCCGCAGAAATACGTCCAGCAGCAAAAGTTACCATAAAAACCTTTAGTTTTTGAGATTTTCATACATTCCAAAACAAAACGACCCTCAACTATAATTCGAGGGGCTCTATAATGGTTATGCATTAATTTTACCAGGTTTTTTTCAATCCGCCAGTCAGCCGACCAGCCTAAGGCTGGTAAAAGGCTGATAAAAGGCGGACGAGGGTTCGATCCTGCCTCAGGCAGACAAGTCCCCGCCCCTTGGGGCGTTCAATGCTTTTTACGATACCCCGCTGCTCTGCGGCGGGGTAGTTTATTGTCTGTATTAATCAGAAACGGGTATGTCAAAGCAAGCCATAAGCCGGGTTCTGTGCCCCGAAAAAGTCACCTTTTCCGGGGTAATGACCATTCATCTAGCCCCGGTATTACTACAGGGGTCAAGCGACCTACCCGGGAACTGGGGCGGACTACCCTCATGCGTTCCCCTATTTGGTTTTGCTCCGGGCGGGGTTTACCTAGCTCACGCCGTCACCGGCGTGACTGGTGAGCTCTTACCTCACCTTTTCACCCTTACCCGGCAATCAGCCCCGAATTACAAAAGTCAAGAGCCATATCCCAATACTCTCAGCATAAAGCCTGAATGCTTCCAGTTTAATAGCTGATGCCGGGCGGTTTGTTTTCTGTGGCACTATCCTTCCCGTTACCGGGACTGGGCATTACCCAGCGCCCTGTCCTGCGGAGCCCGGACTTTCCTCTCCCTTGCCTTAATGGCACGGCAGCGGCCATTTGTCTTACTTTGGCATACCCGCCTGTCTAAATATTTCTTTTTAAAGAACTAATGCCTGGCTATTCTGATCGTTTACCTGTCAGTCTTTGTGGCGGGTAAATCTGCCCGGAATGACAGAAGTGAATACATCGTACAGATTGAGTGAATTTTGACTTTCTACATAATCCTCATTTCTTAACTATTTTCATGGCTTATGAAATGTTGATTCTCACCCCAGTAAATAATACGGTTACAGTGAGGGCAAGTCATTAATTCATCTCCCCTGATTAATTCATTAAATTGCTGTGGTGGAATTCCCATATTGCATGTCTGACAAACACCCTTAATAACAGCACTTATTGCAAGACCATCTTTGTGCTCGCTTATAAAATTGTATCTTTTTAGAAGCTTCCCGTCAATAGCCCGGGAAAGACGTTCACGTTCGACTTCCAGACTTTTGAGTTTCTTATCCATTGTCTTTGCTTCCTCTAAGATTTCTGTCCGCAGTTTTTCAAACCCTTCAAGCGCTATGGCTTTTTTCTCTTTGCTGACCGCAGAGATCTCTTCAAGGCTTTCTATTTGCTCCATAATTTCAATAGCCTTATCTTCATAAACAGCCTTTTCTGCTTTTAAATCAGACAGTTCTTTTAAAGCTGCCTGGTATTCTTTATTAGATTTTATATTTCCCAGTTTGATATTGCTTTTTACAATTTTACTTTCCTTGTCATCAATTTCCTGCTCAAGATGACGTCTTTCATGTTTGTATTCATCAAGTTGCTTTAGTTCCTTGTCAAGCTCATCATCAATCTCCTTAAGACTTTCATCAAGAGCTTTAAGCCTTGCAGGGATTTCGTCTTTTTTCTTTAAAACAGCTTTTCTCCTTTTATCACAATCCTGGAGTTCTATTAGTAATAATATCTTTTTTTCCAATTCCTTCACCTCACATTCTTAACCATCACGCATTGGATCATTTTCATTTTTATCCACCTCGATCGTTGTATCCCAGCCCCGCTCAAGAAATAAAGACCCGAGACGATTGGCAAAAATATCAAAAGCGACCTTTTCCATACGGAAATGCCCTGCGTCTATCAAGACAAGCCCTAAGGAATCTGCTTCCAATGCATCATGGTGGCTCACATCTCCTGTTAAAAGAAGATCAGCATCTTTTTTATGGGCCAAAGATATGAGACTCCCACCTGAACCCCCGACAATCGCTACCCGGTTAATCATGGTATTCCCATCACCTGCAACCCTGAGTTTTTCAGCGTTAAGTATTTCTTTCACTTTCTTTATCACAATAGATAACTTTACCGGCTCCGGTAAATTTCCTATCCTTCCCAGACCAGAATTACCCGGATCATCAACTTCAGTTAGAGTCTCTACATCTTTAAGTTCAAACAAATCAGCAAGAATATCATTTATGCCGCCCCATGCGCTGTCAAGGTTAGTGTGAGCGGCAACTACAGCAATTCCATTTTTTATGGCATTAAAAATAACATTTCCTGGATAATAGCTGCTTTCCATCTGTGAAAGAGGTCTAAAAATTAATGGGTGATGAGTAAGCAGCAATTGGGCACTCACATTGCAGGCTGAATTTAATGCCTTTAAAGTGGGATCAAGAGAAACGAAAATCTTTGTGATATCCTGAGAAAATGATCCGACCTGAAGCCCTGGGTTATCCCATGGCTCTGCCAGCTTTGCAGATGCCAGATCCTCCAACAGTACCAATATATCCTTTAGTTTGGGAATCATTTAAAAATTCCGATAAATAATGAAAACCTTTTGTCAGGCCATTAAATTCAAAGGGCGCAACCCGTACGGGTGCGCCCTTGTTGAGATTATAACTCATATTCTCTATCAATCAATTTCAATAAAATTCCTTTTGACATCATGTCCTATTAAATTCTGGTGGGCCCACCTGGGTTCGAACCAGGGACCTACCGGTTATGAGCCGGTGGCTCTTCCAGCTGAGCTATGGGCCCCAGAACTGTCACTGAATCCTTAATGTTATTAGCATGCTTATCCAATAGAATTTTGTCAAGAAAAATCATTATTAAAAAAATCATTATTACAAACTCTGTCATTTTTGTATTTTAGATTACGCTCCTGCATATTCCTTATTACTCCGACAATAATATATGTCAATGTTGTAATTCCGACGAAAGCCGGAATCCACAATGATTTTGACTGGATGCCGGATCAAGTCCGGCATGACGATTGATGTTTTTAATCGCCGGAGTAATAACATACAGACTTAATGACCGCTTATCACTTTTTAATTGACTTTCAGTTTTATTTACAGTATAAGTTAAATTGTAAATTTATTGACATGAATGGCATTGATAAACCCGTAAAAAATAAATTTCCTGAATTATTACATTCAGTTTAACCAGGAGATATGTATGAAATTAACAGATAAGCAGAAAACATTTCTGGATTATGTCTCCCGTTATATAGATGAATGGGGGGCATCACCAAGTTTCGGGGAGATATGTTCTGCATTAGGCTTTCATTCTTACAATACGGTCACCAATTATCTCAAAATTTTAGAACGAAAAGGTTATATACGTCTTCCTGCCAAAAAGAATCAGAAACGAGCAATCGAAGTGATCAGCCCCGTAGAAACCAGACGATTCGAATTCCCACTCCTGGGAAGGGTAGCGGCCGGGAAACCTATTGAGGCAATAATAGATGTCGATACCATCGAGCTTCCTCCGTCCATGATAAGCTCCGGGAATCATTTTGTTCTCCGGGTGAAAGGCGACTCTATGCAGGAAGATGGGATCATAGACCAGGATTTCATCGTTGTTAAAAAACAGCCCACTGCCGAAAACGGCGATACTGTTGTCGCATTGATCAACAACGAAGCAACGGTTAAAAGATATTACAAGAGGAAAGATCACATAGAATTACGGCCGGCTCACACGGGAATGGAACCCATAATAGTCAGGCAGGGGGATCTGCATATCGAAGGCAAGGTTGTTGGAGTTATTAGATACTATAAATAGGTTGTTAACAAAATTGATGAACCTGAAACAAACCATCAATATTATCTTTTTAGTAATCACTTGTACCGTTATATTATACATATTCACATACCTGCCTTTTCCATCGCCCTGGCGAGGGTTTTGCAGCCCAAGCTCAGGAATCGTCCCGTGGTTGTCGCTCCACCTCTATCAGAACGCGCAGTTATAATATCCGTCTCTCCGGAAGCTCGCAGAGAAGGAGTCTTCAAGGGTATGCCACTTTGCAGGGCCATAAAATTATACCCGGATTTAAATGTTCTGCCTCCTGACCCCGGGCTTACACAAAGGGCCTGCAAGGCACTTGATAAAATGGTTGCCCGATATACACCCATCTGGGAGCCATCAAGGCCCGGACACATATATCTGGATCTTACAGGCACCGAACGCCTGTGGGGAAAGGTCAAAGATACGGCCTCTCGTATCAGGGAAGAAATCAGAAGGGACCTTTGCCTGGCCGGCACTGTTGGAATAGCAGGCAACAAGATGGTCTCCAGCATAGCATCCCGGATTACCCTGCCCTCATTAGGCTTGCTGGATGTAGATCATGGGAGGGAAGCGTCCTTCATTGCCCCGTTGAAGGTGGATATCCTGCCTGGCATAGGACATTTTCGCCAAAAGATCCTTCTGGAAGAACTGAACATAGTAAGAATCAGGGAACTTGCCGAACTGGATATGAACAGCCTGAAACTGGTCTTCGGACCACAGTCATATTTGATTCATCAAAGGGCAATAGGCATCGACCCTACCCCTGTCTATCCATATTCTGAAAGGCCCATATTGAGCGAAGAAATAGCACTTTCACAGGATGAAAATGACGACCGAAATCTCCTGAAAGCCCTTTACAGTATGGTGGAAAAATGCTCTCGCCAACTTCGGAACAGGGGGCTTTTTCCGGGAAAGGCAGGCCTGATAATCAGGTATTCGGACCAGATACAGGTCAAACGGCAAATAAAACTTACCAGTCCGAGCAACTGTGATTTCGATCTATACCAATTATTTAATAAGATATTTTTAAGGGCCTGCAGCAGACGAGTACGGGTTCGATTTATGAGAATCTGGTTTGAAGATTTTGCACATTCCAATATTCAGTTATCGCTTTTTAATTCCCCGCCGGACCATGCCGGTAAAAAAGCCATAATTATACAGGCCATGGATCAAATAAGGGATCATTATGGCGAGGAGATAATAAGTTATGGAAGGACGGCCCCGAATCAAGTGAGGGATAAATCCGCCACAAAAACTGGCGGATAAACCCGCCACAAACATTGGCGGGTAAACCCTCCACAAAAACTGGCGGGTAAACCCTCCACAAACATTGGCGGGTAAACCCTCCACAAACATTGGCGGGTAAACCCTCCACAAACATTGGCGGGTAAACTCCAGCCTGTCCCGGATTCCTGTTCGGGACCGGAATCTAGTCTTTTCAAGGGCTTATAAAACCCCTGGACCCCGGTTGGAACTTGTCCCGCGCTTGATTCGGGGCCGGGGTGATGACTTTTTAGGAAACCGTCAAATTCTTGATTACAAAAAATGGACTTCATTCATCTCAATATACATTCGCATTATTCCCGGGGCTGGGGCATCGGCACTATCAGCGATATCTGCCTGGCTGCCAGGGAACACGGCATGAAAAGGATAGCATTGACTGATACCAACGGGCTCTATGGACTGCTGCCTTTTATCCAGACAGCAAAAGAAATGGATATTGAACCGATTGCAGGGAGTGAAATAATATCAAACAGGCAACGCGCCGTACTGCTGGTCAAAAACAAGCCGGGATATGCCAATCTTTGCAACATTATCTCTGCCTGCCACTGCAATCATGATTTTGATCTTGTCCGACACTTAAGAACAAACCGCAATGGCCTCATCATACTTTCAGATGACTTCAGGCTGCTAAAAATTCTGAAGCAGGATATGAAAGAGGACCTGTTTGTAGAAATGTCTCCCGGGTACCGGATGGCTCAGTGTTATGCTTTTTCCCGCAAAACCGGCATACCGCCGGTGGCGACCAACAGGGTATTTCTTGTAAAAAAAGACCAGTTCCGACTTCATTGTATCCTCAGGGCAATATCCCTGAATACAAAGCTTTCCCGTCTGACTCGTGATGATACCTGCAGGGAACATAATTTTCTTAATCCACCTCAAGCCATGATAGATCAGTTTCCCCATGTACCAGCGGCAATATCAAACACACTGAAAATTGCCGAATCCTGTATCCTGGACTGGGATTTTGACCGTATCATATTCCCGCGCTTTGAGAACATGAATGATGCTGAAGCCTTTGAACGCCTTTATAAAGATACCATGGAGGGGTGCAGACAACGCTACGGAAAAATCACGCCTGTTATCAATGACAGGGTAGACCATGAAATGCGGATTATCCGTGAAAAAAACTTTGCCCACTATTTCCTGGTGGTAGCCGACATCACAAAAAATGCCCGGCGATCATGCGGCCGGGGAAGTGCAGCCGCATCTATCGTATCTTATGCCCTGGGAATCACACATGTTGATCCTATCAAACATAACCTTTTTTTTGAGCGTTTTTTAAACCCGGGAAGGATAGATCCTCCGGACATCGATATTGACTTTGCATGGGATGAAAGGGATCAGGTAATCGATTATGCATTCCAAAGGTATGGCAACGGTCGAGCGGCCATGGTAGCCAACCACAACTGCTTTGCCGCCAGATCGGCTATCAGGGAAACGGCAAAGGTTTTCGGCCTGACCGATATTGAGATCGGCCGGGTAACAAACAGAATTGGTTTTGGGTGGAAGCTGAAAAATATCTGGCAGGAATTATCCACATATCCAAATATGAGAGGGATTGAGTTCCGCAAGCCCTGGGATGAAATATTAAGGGCCGCCGTTCAACTCGAAGGTTATTTTAACCATCTTTCCACCCACTGCGGCGGCCTCGTTATAGTGCCTGACAATATACGCAGATATTGCCCTGTGGAAATTTCCACAAAGGGACTTCAGGTCCTCCAGTGGGAAAAAGACTCGGTAGAGGAAGCCGGCCTGGTAAAAATTGATATCCTGGGCAATCGAAGCTTATCCGTAATCCGTGATGCCCTGGATATGGTGCAAAAAAATTATGGGCGCAGGATCGATTACGCCGGGCTGAATCCCATCAATGACCCGGGAACAGTACAGATTTTTTATCGGGGAAATACCTTTGGAGTATTTTATTTCGAAAGTCCGGCCACCAGACAGGTACTGACCAGGGTCGCTTCCGGCTTCACCTTTGAAGAATACCTTAATATGGATCATTTCCATATCAATGTAATAGTTACCTCCATTATCAGGCCGGCTTCCAATCGAAGCATACGGACATGGATATCAAGGCTTCACGGGCAGAGCTGGAATCCTCCTCACCCTCTTTTGACTCCTGTACTTAAAGAAACCCTGGGCGTCATGGTCTTTCAGGAACAGTTAAGCCAGGCTTCCATATACCTTGCCGGATTTGATCCTGCTGAAGCTGATACACTCAGGAAGATCGTGAATAAAAAACATAAGCAGAAGAAACTGCGAGACTTTTATGCCCGATTTGTGAAAGGTGCAGGTGAAAAGGGTATCAGCCTGGATATAATAGAAGAGGTCTGGCAGATGATGATGGGCTTTGACGGTTACAGCTTCTGTAAACCTCATTCTGCCAGTTACACGATGGTGGCATATAAATCCGCATATCTCAGGGCACATTATCCGGCCGAGTTCATGGCCTCAGTCATTTCTAACGGCGGCGGCTACTATTCTACCTTAGCGTATATTTCTGAAGCCAGGCGTATGGGACTAAAGCTCCTGCGACCTGACATCAATCACAGTGAAATCAGATATACAGGCAAAAACAGGGAAATTAGAGTCGGTCTTATGCAGTTGATAAATCTGTCACAAGATTTGAAAGAGACAATTGTCTATGAACGGGCTAAAAATGGCCTCTTTATTTCTTTTAAAGATTTTCTTAATCGAACAGGATCCTCTATGCATTTTGACGACATCAGAATATTAATCAAAGCAGGTTGTTTTGATGAAATAGCCGGCGGCAGTACCAGATCAGGTCTTATGTGGCAGGCCCTTGAATTCTTTCATGAAAATGATGGGAAACAAAATTACTGTCTTTTTAATGGGACTTCAGATCGTACGCATCCACGACCTTTAACATCATACAGGAAGCCATACCCTAAAAAACTTATGCTCAGGCATGAATTCAATACCCTGGGTTTTGTCCTTTCTATTCACCCGCTTGATCTTTACTGCGATAAACTTAAGCAGCTAAATTATGTCTGCGCCAGGGACTTACATGTATATGTGGGCAAAGCGGTCACCACAATCGGGTGGCAGGTAACCGGTAAAACGGTTCGAACCATAGATGGCAACCACATGAAATTCATATCTTTTGAAGACCAAACAGGTATTTATGAAACGGTTTTATTTCCAAAGGAATATAACAGGTTCTGCCACATGCTTAATTCGGTTCGGCCTTATATCTTAAAGGGCCGAATAGAAGAAATTTTGGGTTCCTTAACTATGACGGTCAATTGGGTCGGATTTCTCGACGCTGAGAAAGGAAGTGCTGATATTCCTGATAGATTTTCTGAGGCAGTTTAATTATATCACCGGACTGTATTTGAAACCTAACTGCTTTAATCATATACTTTTTTCACAAAATTTGCTATATTCCCCGGTTAAATTCAAAAATCAGTCAATCAGGAGAGGCTAATGGATCAAAAAACAGATGAAGAAATGAAAGAATTTATTGAGGAAATTGCAGATGACCTTGGTTATACACGCAAGAATGAAAATAAATGGCGCTGGAATGAGGTTTTAAGCTATATACCGCGAGGGAAATCTCTGGTTATCGGTGCAGCTTCCATTTTTATTCTGGTAATAATTATTATCCTAATTTTTGGAAACAGCAGCAAAACCTCCAGCGAAAACCTGATTGAGATACAACAAAGGATTGAGAGTATAGAAAACCGATTAGCATTCTTTGAAGGGATAGAGCGTAAGATTTCTAATATTGAAACACAGGGAAAAAAACTGAATGAATCTGTTTCTAAGATTGACAGGGCAGAAGGATTACTGGAACAACGCCTTGATAAACTGAGTATAACACTTAACCAAATAAAGAAAGATATTAATTCTGTCAGGGAAAAAACAACTGCCCGACTGCATTCAGAGAGGAAAAATATACCTGCTGGCAAACCAGTTTACCATATTGTTCGAGCCGGAGAAACCCTGTATCGTATCGCTCACCAGCATGGCATTTCCGTAGATGACCTGTGCATACTTAATAATCTCAATAAAAACCAAATACTCAGAATAGGGCAGAAACTATTGATTCCTCAAAGCGATAACCAGTAAAGCATATACTTAAAAACATTAACTCCATATTCTCTGCGTTATGAATTATACACAAAATATAAACAGTACAGCTTGACTGAAAAACCGCTTTCTTTTATTCCGCCAGAGGCAGACAGTTCCGCCATAGACACGGCGAACAAGTCCGCCATAGACACGGCGAACAAGTCTCAGCCCCTGGCGCGTTCAATACTTTTCAAGATACCCGGCTGCCTGCCTGCGTGAAATGCACAGCCAGGTTTGCGGCGGGGTAGTTCATCAGCAATTGATCCAGAAAAAATCATGGAATCCTTTCTTTCTCTTAATCCTGATAATTCATGATTTTCTGTCTGTATTGATATAAATTCGAAAGGGCATTTATTGCCCTTTCAGCTGTCTGGAAAACAGGCAGATATCCTGATTCAAGCATTTCAGCACAAATATCTTCCTCTTTATCAACCGTTGTTCGCCAAAGTGCAAATGGTTTACCGGAAGCTTTGAAATTAAGAAACATTTCAGTATACTGTTTTCTTAATGAAACAAGTATATCTTCAGACAACTCACGTTTCTTTGCAATTAGCATTGGCGGCAGCATCTGCATAATTGTGAAATCAACATTTTCATCCTCAGGCAGATGTTTTAATTTATCAAATACCTTCCGGAGATCTGTAAGATGGAACTCCATGCAAACACCGGCATCAAAAGGATTCAGCGGAATCTCCCATTCAGGAAATATTACTTTAAGTTTCTGACATGTTTTTTCTCCGATTTGAGCCAGTTTAAGCCCCTTTATCTCACATGAGTCCGTTGCCATAACACCCTCTCCTCCGGAAAGCGTTATAATAGATATTCGGTTGCCCATTGGCAGTTGAAGAAATTCAAAGGCCTTGGCTAAATCAAAAAATTCATCAAGGTTCTGTGCCCGCACAGCCGAAGTCTGCCTTATCATGCTGTCAAATATAATATCATTACCGCTGGAAAGGGCTCCTGTGTGGGATGCCGCAGCTCGTGACCCTTCAGGCGTTCTTCCTGTTTTCAGGATAATTGTTGGTTTTCTGACAGATACTTTTTTTAAGACATCAAAAAACTTGCGGCCATTTCCGCGCAGGCTTTCTATGTGCATGGCGATAACCCTGGTGTCAGGATCCAATCCAAGGTATTCAAGGGCATCTACCTCATTTATATCCATCTTGTTACCCATATCGATCATTTTGCTGATTCCGTAATGAGAACATAACCAGCCCAATCTCAAATCATAAAAACCTGACTGAAAAGCAAATGAAAGACCACCCTTCACAATTTTTGAGACAGGATTGAAACTAATTATGAGATTATTGTTTGAGTTTACGGGGCTGAGAGTATTAGGGCCAAGCACTCTTATTCCCTTTTCTTTAATAAATTCGTCAAGTTCCCTGTGAAGTCTTTCTCCTTTTTCACCCCCTTCTGAAAAACCTCCAGTAACTACAACTATATGCTTTATTCCAAGCGATTCACATTCCTTGACAATGCCAAATGTTTTTTCAGCAGGAATTGCAGAAACAACAAGATCGATTTTATCAGGGATATCCTGCAGCCTTCTATAGGCATTTATTCCAAGTATTTGACTGCGGTTCGGATTAACGGGATATATCTTTCCCATAAAACCCAAATTAACCAAATTGCTTACCAGTTTATAATTCATTTTAAATGGATTATTGGTAGCTCCAACGATAGCCAGTGTCCTGGGCATAAAAAATTTATCTAAAAAATGACCTGTCTTTCCCATATATTATTAATATCTCCTTACTTCTAAATGGATAAAGCGGAAGTGAGAGCTGAAAAACACCGCCTCCATTTTGCTCCGATTACTAACAGGAACCCAAATTTGATTAATTCTTAGGAAGGCTTTTATCCCGCCCGTATGGAAATCCATTTGAATTTATACAGGCTGCTTAAATATTCGTAGAAACTTGATAAAAAAATCTATACATCTTAAAAATCTCATGTCAAGAGAAACCCATTTACTTAAATAAAAATTATCCATTGAATGTTGGTTATTGATATCTTATATTTAATACTATAATATCATAAAATTTTTCAGCAGAAAAAACCGTGAATGGAAAATCAGGCTTTATAAAAATATTATTGTCTATATTAAAATTTAACTGTTTAATAACAAAATATCGAAATTATGAATAATAAGCCCAAAATGAGGAGATATATATGAGTTCAAAAAGCAAAGAAAGCAGGCTGGAACAAAAGGCATACTGGGAAAATGAATTAAGCTGCCGTTTGCAGACATTGAATGACAGAGGTGTTGAACCAGCTATTATCGCAAAAGATACGGCTGTAAAAAAACTGAGAGCCAAATTACGGGAAACACAGGAAAGGCTGAGAGTTATTTCTAACGCCGAAAAGAAGGTGGAAGAAATGTCAAAAATCAAGTCTGAAAAACTTTCTGCTCCAAAAATCGAAAAGGCCAGGAAAAAGAAAGGAATAGACGAAACAGCAACTGAGAGCAAAAGACAGCAAAAAAAGAAGAAGAAAAAGGAAGGCAAGGAAGACACTCAAAGTGATGATTGAAATTGCCTGGGATAATTTAACCGGGTTTAAAGCAATACGATATTAAAGTTTATTATTTTTTTTGATATCTGATCTGACAGTCTTGATTAATGCTTTCTTTGAAAATCGGATGAACTACAGAAAACTTAATGAGCTGATTTATAATCAAATACTTCATTTCGATGCAGGACCCATCCCATTGAGGAATTTTATCACCTTTTAGTTGAAATGAACGCATAGCAACTAAAACAGCAAAACTTAGTATCAGATTATTGACAGGAGAAAATACAGTTATGCAGCTTTACGAAATGGAAGGAGAGGGAATGCATTATGAGGGTAACTGTATCAGACCGCCAAGTGAGGCTTACAGCATACTGATTCAGGTTACGGTAGGATGTTCTCATAATAAATGCATCTTCTGCGGCACTTATAAAGATAAAAGATTCCGAATCAAAGATGAGAGTATCATCCTGAATGATATAATGTTTGCGTCAAAGTATATGAGGCAGCAGGATAAGGTATTTCTGATGGACGGAGACGCACTGATTATACCTCAAAAACGTTTGATGTGGATCCTTGACAATATTAACAAGCACCTGCCCTGGGTAAAGAGGATCGGTGCCTACGCCAATGCAAAGGGAATTAAAATGAAATCTCCTGAGGAACTGATTGATCTGAGAAAAAATGGCCTCGGGATACTTTATCTGGGTGTTGAAACCGGCGATGATGAAGTATTAAAAACAATACGCAAAGGCACCAGTGCGCAAAATCTTATAAACATGGGAAAAAAGGTCATGGATGCCGGCATAAAACTCTCGGTGACTGTTCTGCTCGGAATTGCAGGGAGAGAAAAGTCTCTGCAGCATGCCAAGGCAACCGGAATGCTCCTTAGTGCAATGGACCCTGACTATGTTGGAGCACTAACGGTTATGCTGATGCCCGGCACACCTCTTTATGAAGCTTATAGAAAAGGTGAATTTGAGCTTCCCACCGAACGTGAATTTCTGCTCGAACTGAGGGAGATGATTGCGAACACAGACCTTAGCAAGGGCATGTTTTTTTCCAACCATGCATCCAACTATTTACCGGTCAAGGCAAGGTTTCCAAAAGGTAAACAGCAGGCCCTTGATCAGATAGATATGGCGCTCAATGGCAAAATCGGTCTCAGGCCGGAATGGATGAGAGCACTTTGATTAGGAGGCAAAGTATCAGATTTTCCTTAAGGTCACTAGGGCCAAAAGGCTAAAGGGAACGGTTCGAGCAGCGAAGTACTTCGACGCCGAGATATCGATTCCAGAGATCTGACACGGATCAGAGCCACAATTGCGCAGGGAGTGGTCAACATTTTTAAAGAACGAAAGAGCAGAGAGCCCAAAGTCGATGCCCTGATCGGCTATGGTTTTAGCCCGACACGGTCTTTCTTATCAGACGGGTTTGATTTTGTCAGAATGGATTTGAGCACGGCGGAATTCCTGAGGAAGGTCAGGGGCTGGAAACCTTCAAAGGAATACGAAAATACCGTCCTATGCGGATGAGAACGCTGAGGATAAACTGGAGGAGATGCTGAAGTCATTGCTGGAAGAGAGTCCTGAAAAGCATCTGAATCCCTGACCGCTATAGTCTGCCAGGAGTTGTCCATATTCTCTCCCCAGATGACTATGCATCTTGATTTCCAGGGTTCCTGGGCGGGGTGACAACCAGGGTAATCCAGCATGCCATAATCTGTGAGCAGCATATGCAAAAATTGGTTTTGCTCATCATTGCCGTCATTTCCCCCCTGTATTTGCAGAAAAACTATGTTGTAATGGCCAGGACGAGAACCAGGTCCTTTTGTTAATGTCAAACCTTTGTCCCGGCAAGATATTAATAGTTGTCTATTCTTCTTTTTGGAGTTTGGAAGAAGATTGGGGAAACGCAATTGCTTCAGTTAAATGGTAAGCTGCCTGCAGATAAGATGTGGGGCAGAGTGGAAAACATTCCTTGCAGTTCCAGCACTCCTTGGTCGCGATCTCTGGAATGAACCTTACCTCCCGTCTTGCTCCGTTGTTAACGAACCCAATAGCATTTTTATTCTTGACTTCATCACAGTATCTTACACATAGACCACAAAGAACGCAAAATGAGGACTCTTTTTCGAAGCGGTCTCTGTCTGCTCCATACTCTTGAGCCAAATCCTGCAATTGTGGTGAATCTGGAGCATGAGCCATCAACAACTCCAAAATCATTTTGCGAATTTTATCTACCTTTTCAGACCTGGTTTTTACGACCAAATCCTGCGCTACCGGGTAAAGGCAGGAAGCAACAAGATTTGTCCTGCCGCGAACATCTACTTCAACTGTGCATATTCGACACCCGCCATAGGGTTCTAACTTCTCATGGTGACAAAGCGTAGGGATAAATATATCTGCACTTTGGGCGGCCTCCAGAACGGTCATCCCTTCTGTTGCTTTAATTTCTTTTCCATCTATCTGTAAAATGATTTCACTCATCTTTATATACTCTCTCAGACTGTAGTTTATGCTTCTTCAGGGACAAAAGAAGGAAAAGTTTTTCCTGAAACCTTCTCCGCCACACCAAAGCGAAGCAGAAGAACTTCTAAGTAGCGGATTTTTCTTTCTTGATGTTTGCCTCATACTCATCTCTGAAGTAACGCAATGTGCTTTTAAACGGGTCGGAAGCAGTTTTCCCTAAAGCACACAAAGAGGCTGCTTTCATGACCTCGGCTATCTCCTCCAGAAGTTGGATATCACCCTCTCTTCCTTTTCCGTCTCTAATATTCGTCACGATCTTAAGCATCTGTCTGATACCTTCGCGGCATGGTACGCATTTTCCGCATGACTCATTCGTGAGGAAGTTCAGGTAAAACCTGGTTAATTCAATCATATCGGTATCTTCATCCAATACCAGCATGCCGCCTGCTCCTATGGGAGCTCCAAGTCTTGCCATCTCATCAAAATCCAGGGGGGTATCTATAAAGTTCTCTGGTACAGAACCTCCCATCGGACCTCCAAAGTGAACTGCTTTAAGTTTCTTTCCATTTGGAATTCCACCACCAATATCATAGACAATCTCTCTGAGCGTAGTCCCGAAAGGGACTTCAATGACCCCTGTATGGCATATATTACCTGACAGGGATATAAGTTTAGTCCCCTTACTCTTCTCTGTCCCGATACTTGTGTACCATTCAGCGCCCCTGTTGATTATCTGAGCGACGTTGGCCCAGGTCTCAACATTATTCAGATTACTCGGTCTGTTCCATACACCGCTTACCGAAGTACGGATATATTTGGGCCTGGGTTCCGGGTTTTTACCTTCTATTGATCTCATCAATGCGCTGGACTCCCCTGACACGAATATTCCAACATCAAGATGCACCTCTACATCAAAGTTGAATCCGGAACCGAGGATATTCTCACCGAGAAGTCCATATTCCCTCGCCCTAGCGAGGGCCATATCAATATTCGCTTTCAATTGAGGGCTATCATGACGGGTGTATATAAATCCCTGATGCGAGCCGATAGCATAGGCGCCGATTATCAGGCCTTCCAACACGCAATGGGGATTTCCTATAAACAAGGCCCTATCCATAAAGGCACCGGGCTCCCCTTCATGTCCGTTCACGATCACATACTTTTCTTCTCCGGGTGCATTACGAGCAGTCTCCCACTTCAAACCGGCAGGAAATCCGCCACCTCCCCGGCCCCGCAAGTTGGCTTTCTTTACCTCTTCAAGGACTAGCTCAGGACCCATCTCAAAAAGGGCTTTGGATAATGCAGAATATCCGCCAATCGCCAGATAGTCGTCTATGCTCTGAGGATCAATTTTCAAGCTATTGTCCATAAGATTCCGCATCTGATTCTTATAGAAGGGAATTTCAGACTGATGCGCTATTTTTTCGCCGGTATTGGCATCCGTATAAATCAGGCGGTCAATCATTTTTTTCCCAAACACGGTCCGAGAGAGAATTTCCGGCACATCCTGCGGTGTCACCTCCTGATAGGAGATTCCTTCAGGATAGATAACGACATTCGGCCCTTTTTCACAAAAACCATGGCAACCGGTTGCTCTGAAATCAACTTTAGTCTCTAAATCCTGTTTTTTGATTTCTTCTTCAAAGGCGCTGATAACCCTGTCATTACCCAGGCCGAGACAGCCCGTTCCTGCACATACGGCAATAGAAGGCTTATCAGGATCTCTTTTTGACAAGACATCCTTCCTGAGTTCTTCCAATTCAGCAGCTGAATTTATCCTTGGCATAATCATTCCTTACTCCAGGCCTCGTAGGACAAAACATAGAAAGGCCCATCTTTGAAACATCCTTGAATCTCAATCTTCCTGATTCCCATCATTTTCCCACTTTCATGCATCTATATTTTTCTAATGGAACATAAGAGCGATTTCAACTGAGGGTAGCCCATAACTTCCTCACGGCAAATAGTATCTGTCAAGAGATTAGCATTCGCATCCCCCGCCCACCCATGAGGTACAAGGACAACTCCTTCAGAAACTCGTTCACTTACTTTTACCTTCATCTTTACCTGTCCACAGTCTGTCTCGATAATGGCGCTATCGCCTTCTTTAACATTATATTTTTCAGCGGTTTTTTGCCCGAGTTCAGCTCTGGGCTCAGGATTTCCTGCCCTGAGAGTCTTTACCCCCCTGTGCTGGCTATGTGTATAATAGAGGTTTCGGTTTCCAGTTGACAGTATTAAAGGATATTTCTCTCCCAGTTCCTTCCAGCGCGACCCCTGCGGACTTTTCTCCGGCTCTGAATAGGTTGGAAGAGGATCATGACCGACATGTTCCAATGCATCGCTGAAAATCTCGATCTTTCCCGTGGGTGTTGGGAAGGAATCTCCCATGATTTCGTATGTCTTCTCCTGGTAATATGCTCCTTCCGGCTTTTCTGTTAATAGTTCATCAAATGTCAGGCCGGAAGGCTCAAGTTCGAATGCCACCAATTCTTCCTCAGACTTCCACGGAAAATATTCATCCAACCCCATCTTTTTTGATAATTGTGTAAAAAATTTCCACTCTGACCAGCCCTCATGTAATGGCTCGATGGCCTTTTTCCTCAACATGAGATATGGGACACAGTGACAAACATTGTACGTATAGGCCACTCCCCACTTCTCAAGACACGAACAGGCTGGAAGGACATAGTCAGCCAGTTCTGCCGTTTCTGTCATGAAGAGATCATGGACCACGAGCAAATCCAGCTTCTTGAATGCTTCTTTAAAGGCATTGGATCCTGCCATTGACAGGATAGGGTTCCCTCCAATAACCATGAAAGACTTTATCTTTTCAGGGATGCTTTCTGGCAACATGGTCACTACACCGTAGGGGCTCTTTCTCCCAAACACCTCATAAAATATTGGATATTTATCAGCACCCAAAGGGGGCGATTTAGTTCCAGCGCCCACGTTTCCAAATCGTAATCTTGGACTGATCACCCAGCCACCTGGGATATTTATATTTCCGGTAATGACCTGCAAAACAGAAAAGGCACGGCTGGTCTGGGTGCCACTAGCCGTTTGATCCTGTGTACACGTGCCCTGGTATATACTTGCCCCTTTCGTCGCTGCAAAGAGACGGGCGAGTTTGCGGATGTCTTCGGCCGAAACCCAGGTGATCTCCTGAGCCCATTCAGGGGTATATTGTTGAATATGGGGGATTAGTTCGTTAAACCCATGGGTGTACTTTTCCACAAACTCCTTGTCGTATAGGTTTTCATTGATGATCACATTAATCATTGCAAGCGCCATGGCTCCGTCGGTTCCGGGCCTGATTCTAAGATACATATCAGCACGATCTGCGATAGGAATTCGCTTTGGATCTATAACAACCAGTTTTGCTCCCCTGCCAAGGTGCTCCTCAAGGGCCAACTTAAGTGGAAAGTCTGATTCATCGGGATTGTGGCCCCAGAGAATGTACAGGTTCGAGTCAAGTCCTTCCGTGGGATATTTGCCAAAGGTGATTTGCCTGGTACGAATCCTCATCCGATAACACACGCTCTCCACTGAGAAATAGTTAGGAGATCCAACCGCGGCTCTGAATCGCTGGCACAACCCCCCCATCTCCAAGTTTTCCACACCAATGGAACCGCAAAAAATACCAAATATTTCAGGTCCAAAATCTGCCTTCAACTGGTTAAGTTTATCCGCTATTTCCGTGAGGGCCTGGTCCCATGTGATTTGCTCCCATCCTCCGTTGATACGCTTCATTGGATGCTTAATACGGTTGGGACTGTAAATGCTCTCAAGCATTGCCTCGCCCTTTGGACAAAGCTTGCCCATGTTTAGAGGATGCGACTGCAATCCTTCGACCTTCGTCGCCTTTCCATTGTCAACCGTAACTTTTATCCCGCAACTGTGGTAACAGAGGGTACAATCTGTAAATACTTCTTTGATATTTTCGGACATTTCTAAAACTCCCTCCTTTCCGATCCTCATTGAGTTTGTCCATAAATCCGTCTAATATCTTTGCAAAGGGCATTCCTATCACAGCAGCCTTGTCAAAGAAATTGCACCAATAAAAAACAGACTCCCTTTACAGTATTCTTCTGAAATCATATACAGCCGGCAATATTGAAAACCCCGCCATTCATTGGTTACAGGGCGTTCCCCAACATGGCATCCTCACGAATTTCGAGGTCTGTACTCATAGTTTTTCAACACATCTTCTGCATTTTCCGGTTTGACCCTGGCATGATGTTTCCCATCGATGACGATCTCCGGTCCTAAATTACAGCATCCGAGACAATTGCCGGTCTCCAGGCTGAACTTTGAATCCGAGTCCGTTTCACCAGGTCTGATTCCGATCAGTTCTTGAACCGTGTCCAGTATTCTTTGCGAACCACGATTATGACAGGAGGTGCCCATGCATACGTTAACTTCATGACGTCCTTTAGGGATTAAACTAAAGGTTTTATAAAAGGTAACTATTTGCATTACGCGACTTAGTGGAACTTCCAGTTTCTTGCTGACCTTGTCTAATACTTCTTTTGGAAGCCAATGATTTTCGCTCTGAATTTCCATCAATACATGGATCAGTGAACCGGCTTTGCCCTGATGTTTGTTAATGATTTGATCTGTTTTTTCGTTATCCATAGGCCTCTGTCCCCATGTTCATGTTTTCCCTAAGCCTGTCCCTGTTCTTTCACCTTAGGCAGCAGCAATGAGGTTCTGGCTTTCATCAAACCTGACCAAGCCTTGCCTTGCTGAACTATTAAGGTGTCTTGATATTTCAGACGGGCTTATGCCTAAAATCTCAGAAATTTCTCCAGTTGAACGGGGTTTATCTCGCAGGAGTGACATCATCTGGCATATTTCAAATTTATCCACGATTAATTCCTGAAACAACCGATCAAACTCGCCACTGGTGAAAAACTTATTATACTCTTCTTCCGATTTATAAGGTATTCTCAGCCTCTCCCTTTCAACCAGTTTAATGTAGGGGATTAACTTTGTGACGGATTCAAGTTTGAACTGCAATCTCTTTCCGTCTATCTCTTCGCCTTTGCCAAGAGGACCTAACTCACTCAGCTTTTTTGAAAAGTCATTCATAACCTCGGCGAAACGGCCTCCTTCAGAGGCAGATATCCATTCAAGCCTTAATCTCTCGGGGTTCACTCCTATCAGATCCAGTAATTTTCTGCATAGATGCATTCCGCTCAATGCAAGGTAATTGCCTTCAGTAATGTAATGGCATTCACCAGGCCAGCAACCACCTATAAATACCCCATCTGCTCCGTTTGAGAATGCTCTGAGTATGAATGACAGGTCGACTCTGCCAGTGCACATGAGGCGGACAAGCTTAATATCAGTCGTATATTGTTGCCTGGAAACTCCAGCCAAATCAGCAGCAGAGTATGCTCACCAGTTACACAAAAAACCCAATATCCTCAGCGTGAACTTATATCCCGAACTCATTTTTTCTTTTCTCCTTTGGATTTCTCTCGGCTTTCTTCCTAATATCATACATCTCCAACAGCCGCGTCCATTTGCTGTATAAGCTCCTCCCTCTGCAGCCCAGCATCGATTTGGCTGAAAACCTCTTCATCCGTAAAGTGCTTGAGAAAAATAGCCCCTGTTGGGCATCTCGAATTACAAAGCCCACAGCCTTTGCAGAGGACGGGATTAACCCTGGCTTTTTTGCCTTTCGGCGTATCGATGAATTCGATAGCACCGTAGGAACAAAGCGAAATGCATGCCCCACAGGACACACAATCATTCTCCTCCACCTCGCAAATGGCACCGGAAGTTACGACCGAATCCCTTGTAAGAATAGTTGCAGCTCGGCCGGCAGCTCCGTAAGCCTGGCTGATCGTTTCCGTAATATGTTTGGGATAATGAGCTGTCCCGCACAGGAAAATACCGTCTGCAGCAAAGTCTACAGGCCGCAGTTTCACGTGCACCTCCTGGAAGAAACCGTCCGTATTCAGAGAAACTTTGAACAATTTTGATATCTCGTTGCTGTTTGACGAAGGAATAACGGCCGCAGAAAGGACCAGGTAATCGGCGTCCAGGGCAAGACGTTGTCCCAGAACAGGGTCAGGGACAGTGACTCTTAACACAGGTCTCCCTTCCTCTTCAACGGCCTCCACCTGGGGTCCGTCTTCCGGTTCATAGCGGATGAATTTGATATCCTTCTCTGAGGCCTCCCGGTAATAGTCCTCTTTGAACCCATAGGTCCTCATATCACGATAGAGGATTGTAACATCCATGTCCGGGTTGATCTCTTTGAGTTTCAAAGCGTTCTTTATCGCCTGGCTGCAACATATCCGTGCGCAATAGTTCCGTTCTTCGTTCCTGCAGCCCACGCATTGGATCATTACCAGACTCTGGGCTTTGCCCGGCGCTTCTTCTCCTTTTGCGATTCGGTCCTCCACCTCCAGTTGAGTCAATACCCGATCATCTTTTCCGTAAAGGTATTCGGTGGGTTTATACTCATCAGCACCGGTTGCAATAATGGCTATACCGTGGCGTATCTCTTTAGTCCCTCTTGCGGACTTCACCTTTGTTATAAAATTCCCGATATACCCGCTGGCCTCGGTGATGGTGGACTCTGTATACACATGAATGGAGGGATGACGGTATACCTTTCCGATAACGTCGTTCAGATAGGTGTCAACATCCAGCCCCTCCAGGGTGTAATGGATTCTTCGTGCCATTCCCCCGAGCTCTGCATCTTTTTCCAGCAAATAGACCTCGAATCCCTGCTCAGCCAAACTCAGGGCGCTGGTCATCCCGGCCACACCGCCTCCGACCACCAGCGCCCTTTTGTCCACCGGCAGCTCAAATTCCTGCAGGGGCTCTAAAAGGGCACATCGTGCCACCGACATACGGACGATTTCCTTTGCTTTTTCGGTGGCTTCTTTAGGTTCACGTGAGTGGACCCAGGAGCAGTGCTCCCGTATATTAGCCATCTCAAAGAAATATGGATTAATCCCCCCTTCACGACAGGTGTCACGAAACAGGGGTTCATGCGTTCTGGGTGTACATGCGGCGACAACCACGCGATTAAGCCTTTTTTCACGGATCTTGTCCGCTATTTGCTGGGCATTATCAGTAGAACATGCAAAAAGACTTTCTTGAGCGTGGACAACATTGGGTAAAGTCGAGGCATACTCAACGACCGAAGGCACATCCACCACCCTTCCGATATTCGCTCCGCAATGACACACAAAGACCCCCACTCTAGGCTTCTCGCCTGAGACATCCTTTTCCGGCGGGTATTCCCTTTCCCTGTCAAGTTTTCCTCTCCTATAGGCAAGAAGCTGACTGCTGAGGGCATCGGCCCCACTGGCAGTCATAACCGACTCGGGGATATCTACCGGGCCCTGAAATGCCCCACTTACAAAAATTCCCGGGCAGGATGTCTCTATCGGGTTACCGGGATTTGTTTTACAAAACCCGTGAAGATTAAGGTCAATGCCGTACTTTACAGACAGTTCTTCCGCTTCGGCAGGAGGGTTCAATCCCACGGATAGGACCACCAGATCGAATTCCTCCTCCTTGACCCCGTCCTCGAAAGTGGAGTACCGTATGGTTACGTTCTTGCTCTCCGGGATCTCTTTCCCTAAGGATACATAGCTTCTAATAAATCGAACCCCGGGAAGGTTTTCGGCCCTTTGGTAAAACCGCTCGAAATCCTTGCCATAGGCCCGAATATCGTTATGGAATATGGTACACTCGGCCTCTGCGTCATGGTCTTTGGTCAAAATTACCTGCTTTTGGGTATAGGCGCAGCATACGGCGGAACAATAACTTTTATCACCCGGTGTAACCCTTCTGGAACCGACGCATTGAATCCAGGCAATTTTGTGGGGATGCTTCTTGTCGGAAGATCGCAGTATCTCTCCTTCATACGGACCCGTAGAGCACAACAGCCGTTCAAAATCAAGGCTGGTTACTACGTTCTCATACTTTCCATAGCCGTAATCGCCCTTTACCTTTGGGTCGAATATCTCATAGCCCGGAGACAGAATGATTGCCCCGACCTCGATTTCTACCTTTTCCTCCTCTTGGCTGAAATCTATAGCCCTATTTTTGCAAACTCCGGAACATATGCTACATTGTTCACCCTTGAGATAAAGGCAGGCCTCAGGGTCGATGTAAGTGATAAGCGGGACAGCCTGAGAAAAATATATGTGGATGGCTTTATTCAAGGAAAAATCTTGATTATATGGATCAGGGACATGGACGGGGCAATACTCCACACAGGTAGTACAGCCCGTGCATCTATCCTCATGGATATACCGGGGCTTTCTAATCAAAGTGACCGTAAAATCACCCGCTTCCCCTTCCACCCTTTCGACCTCAGTATAAGTCAAAATTTCTATATTAGGATGTCTGTTACATTCAATAAATTTTGGGGATTCGATACACATGGAGCAATCATTGGTGGGAAATGTCTTATCCAGTTGGGCCATCTTTCCACCGATAGCCGGTGATTTTTCAACCAGATAGACCTTAAAGCCTGAATCGGCGAGATCGAGGGAGGCCTGAATACCGCTGATCCCCCCGCCGACAACCATCACATCCCCGATATTGCTTTCTTCCGGGCTATTCTCGAACAGTTCTTCTGATTCTTTTTCCACGTCTTTCCGTCCTTATCGGGCCTCTTAAGTCCCTTAAATTACTTCCTGGATGATCTCCGTGATGTCCTTGATCTCTATCTTTTCATCGACCCCCATGGTTAATCTGCTGTCTTCAAACATGGTAATACAGTACGGGCAGCAGGTAACCAGTTCCTCAGCCCCAACCTCTATAGCCTGGTCGATCCTGAGGTCGCTGAACCTTTCTCCTTTCTGTGTTTCCATCCAGACCCTGCCACCTCCACCTCCACAGCAGA
>Ga0209408_1000589_pt1 | contig 26631 bp, 22 predicted proteins | sample AD_UKC107_MetaG_FD_184422 | JGI IMG/M metagenome (GOLD analysis project Ga0209408, IMG submission 184422) | Active sludge microbial communities of municipal wastewater-treating anaerobic digesters from Hong Kong - AD_UKC107_MetaG (SPAdes)... | ecosystem: Engineered > Bioreactor > Anaerobic >... | reverse complement strand
TGATAAATTTAGTCCCGGATACATTTATCTTCCTGTTGAAGGCGGAAGCATAGTCAATATGTCACAAGCCGTTACTCCACAGAACGGTAATGTGTACCTGGTGCCTGAAGATGAGATGACCTCCTCGGTAAGCTGGAATTTTGAGATAAAAAATGATGGTTACTATGCGATTTACGGAAGCTCCGTATGCAATACCGATAAAAAAATGCCTGGATTCACTGTGTTTATCGATGACGAAATAACTACTTCATGGAAGCCTTTTGGAATGTACGGCACATGGAAGTTATCGCCTGTCGGAGGGAAACATTGTGGAACACCTGAACACTATTATCTTGCACGTGGAAGTCATATAATGAAGGTGGTACCTGAAAACAGGGATTCATATGCTGGAGGATTTGTAATCAGCAACGATCCGTCGTTTTCACCGGTAGATGAAATGAAAAGCACAGGTTATTGATTCATTCCACATTGACATAAAATTCCAAGCCTAAAGCAGTTATCATCTATGAAAAATTTACTTACGACAGCACCTCTGTACCTGACTTTACTTCTTTTTATGTTTTCCTGTAAAGGGGATGCGAATTCCGGGCCTGAACCAGTAAATATTGATGGGAGGAAAGCATATTTATTTAAGAAAACTCCGACAAGAGACCTTTATTTATATGTAAATGAGCCAGTTGACAGTCTGAGAAAAAGAAAGTACAGTGCAATAGTATTTTTTTTCGGAGGGGGATGGCGTAAAGGAACTCCGACACAATTCAGCGAACATGCAAAATACCTGGCATCGAGGGGTATGTTTGTTTTTCAGGCCGATTACAGGACGATTGAACAGGATTCAGTGACGCCCTTTGAATCGGTTTCCGACGGAAAATCTGCCATCAGGTGGGTTCGCAGGAATGCCAGGTTTCTTGGAATCGATCCTGACCGCATTGCATCTGCGGGAGGATCGGCAGGAGGGCACATTGCAGCAGCCTGTGGCACTCTGACAGGGCTCGATGAGACTTATGAGGACATTAGTGTAAGTTCAGTTCCGGATGCCATGGTGCTGTTTAATCCGGTTTATGATAACGGCCCCACAGGATACGGTTACAATTTATTTGGTGAAAGATATACTGAGATATCTCCTTTGCACAATATTCGCAGGGGTGTGCCTCCTGCCATAGTGTTTCTCGGAACAATGGATAAGAATATACCTGTGGCTACTGCTGAGGATTTCAAACACAGGATGGAGAAAGCAGGAAGCCGGTCAGAATTATTCCTGTATGAGGGTCAGGGACATGGATTCTTCAATTTTAACAGAGGATATACCATGTACAGCACTACCCTGTATGAGACGGACCGCTTTCTCAGCTCATTAGGTTTTATTAATGGTGAACCGCTAATAACCCCCGGCTCTGCATCCGGGGAGCAGATAAAATAATATTTTACGCTCTTCCCCGGAAGAGGTCCGGTAGGTTTTTCGTAATTGCTATAATTTTATAACCTCACTGCCTGCAAGCAGGAAAGCTCCCGTTCCATATACCTCCCAGCTGTCGGCAGAGAAATTTTTCCTCGGATCGGCACCGATAGGCTGACACCATCCCACATGACCATCAGGTTGGATCAGACCGTTGAGTCCTATCCATGCCTTTCTCACTGCGGGCAGAAATTTTTCCCTTTCGAGAAGGCCGTTGTTTATACCCCAGGCCAGTGCATATGTGAAAAAACCCGAACCGCTTGCTTCTCCTCCGGGGTAGGAATCCGGATCGAGGAGGCTTGCCCTCCACAGACCGTCAGCCTGCTGGATCGAAACTATCTTTCCTGCCATTTCCCTGAAGAGGTTCTCATAAAAAGGTCTGTCCGGATAATTTTTCGGCAACTCACTTAAAAGAAGGGCCAGTCCACCCATCACCCATCCGTTGCCTCTCGACCAGAATATTTTTTTGCCATTAGCTTCATAACGGTCCAGTGAATCTCCCTTGATGACATAATTCAGGTCACGGGCGAACAGATGTTCCTCCTTGTTGTAAAGGAGGTCGTAACATTCATGGTAAAGTTCATTGCTTTTTTCCATGTACTTCTTGTCTCCTGTGGTCATCGACAATTTAACCATCGCGGGAGGAGCCATGAAGAGGGCATCGCACCACCACCAGGTGATGACCCTGATACCTGTTGTCTGGTATGGTGTAGCCAGGAACTTTTCCATCTGTTCGATGAAGGGATTGATCATCTTCGGATCCTTCTTCAGACGGTAAACATCAATGTAGGTCTGGCATATTGCATGGTCATCGGCATGATGAAGCCGGGGGCCGGGTTTCCACTGGTTGGCTTCACCCATACTGATCATGGCATCGAGGAGCGCTTTGTCGCGTGTTGTCCTGTATGCTGCAGAGATTCCTGCATAGAACGCTCCGTTTGTCCAGTCGTACAATGCATGTTTCGGGTTTTCAAGCTGCCAGAGGGCAGCCCTTGTCATCACCTTTTTTATTTCCTTTGGTTTGAAGACCTTCTCAGCAGGATCTTTTGCCTGGAGAATTATTCCGGGGATGAACAGCAGTAATAATATGTATGCAGATTTCTTCATTGATCCGGGATACTGGTTAAAGGTTTATGGTTTAAAGGTTATTTGGTTTAGAACATCGGAGGTCTGCCCTGGGCTCCGGCAGGTTGCGGCATAACAGGTTTTCTTGGAAGCTTCTCGGCTCTCATTGCTGCATTGTATGCCAGTGATGCTGTTATGATTGCGTTAATTTTAAGATCATCCATTACAAGTCTTTCCCAGGTGTCCATCACCGTATGGTAACCACGGCCATATTCGATCTCATCCTGAATGAACTGGAATGCAGGAAGTCCGTAGCGGTCGAATGACTGATGGTCGGTTCCGCTGGTATTTCGTATTGTAATTGTTGAGGCACCCAGGTCGTTGAAAGGCTTGAACCATTCTTCAAAAACAGGCCTTACAGCCTCATTCTGCTGAAGGTAGATCCCACGGTAGCGGCCCGAACCATTATCCATGTTGAAGTATACGGCGAACTTATCAAAATCGGGCTTGTTTTTTCCGCTCTGCGGGTCGACAAGGTATTTGCTCACATAACCTCTCGATCCGTATAGTCCCTGTTCTTCACCGCCCCAGAGAGCTACCCTGATAGTCCGTTTGGGGGAAACATTAAGATCTTTCAGGATTCGGAGTGCCTCCATCATTACTATACAGCCAGAAGCATTGTCGGCAGCACCTGTACCACCGTGCCATGAGTCGAGGTGAGCACCTAGCAGGACAACTTCATCCTTCAGAGCTTTATCGGTGCCGGGGATCTCTCCTATAACGTTGTATACTTTCGGGCTTGCAAAGAATTTGTTCTTTATTTCCACTTCCATCTCCACCGGGACGTTATTTCTTAGCAGTCTTTCCAGCCTGCTGAATGCTTCCATCGGGATATTCAGCTGGGCAACCGGTTCCTTGTCTCCTGAGTTATATCCTCCGCCGTTTGAACGGGGAATATTGTATGTTCCTGAGTTGTTGAGTATCACAGCAATGCCTTCATTCATAAGAAGCTCTGTGACCCTTGTGCGGAGTTGTCTTTGTGCCATCAGTGTAGCCATGTCGGCGGGCATTCCGACTGCACCTCTTCGCCTTGCCTGTGAGATGGATTCGGTTTTAAGAGCTTCAAGCTCTTCATCTGTATACCTGGATGCAAGAGGTTCAAAACTTATCTGATAGGGGGTTGTGGTTGCTGATGGCATCATAACGATCTTTCCGGAGAGTTTTCCCTTGTATTTCTCCAGATCAGCTTCCGTCCTTACATCTATCATCACGACCTCGCTTTTAACCAGTCCGTTCGTACTGCCTGTCCAGGCAACAGGATTACATGCAAAGTTGGTATAATATGGAGCCGTCATGGCAGCGTAGGTTTTCAGATTATCCCATCCCCCGCGGGTGAAATCACCGGCTTCTTCGATCCTGACATTCTGGAAACCGAGTTCTTCCATCTTGGCTTTTGCCCATTCGTTTCCCCGGGTGTTTCCGGTTGAGCCTGTAAGCCTTGGTCCTGTGAGGTCGGTTAGTCCGAACGCAAGATCCTCAATTTTTGAATTACGCGAGCCTTCCTGTTTGATCTTGTAGACCATTACGAGATCAACATTCTCAGTCTGTGCACAGAGCCATAAAGGCATGATGAGCATCAGCAGAACGGTGATGCCTGATTTAACTATTTTCATTTTGAATCAGATTAAATTAATTTAAGCCCTAAAAATAATTAAAAATGAATCAAAAGAATGGTTTCCGTTTATAATGATTAACATTAATTAACTTTGCCGCATATGGGATATTAATGACCGTTGTGCCTGAATTAGATATCTAAAGATAATATATTGATATTAAGATGATTAAAAATATTTTGTTAATAGGAGCAGGAGGTTTTATCGGAAGTGTTGCCCGTTTTTTTCTTTCAGGGCTGAACCTGAGGATTGAGTTTTTTGCCATTCCTGTAGGCACCCTGCTGGTAAACGTAACAGGCTGTCTTGTAATAGGCTTGCTCACAGGCATTGCAGATAAAACAGCATTGCTTGACAGTTCGTGGAGAATGTTCCTTATGGTAGGTTTATGTGGAGGATTTACGACATTTTCAACTTTCGCAGGTGAAAATCTCATGCTCCTGCACAATGGTCAGTTTGGCCCTCTTCTTGCTTACACAGCTCTTAGTGTGATTCTTGGATTTGCCGCAGTTTTTTTCGGTTACGCAATAACTAATATTCTATAATGATGGAAAATTCCGGATACAGCATACTGAAGGTATATGCCAGCAGTACCGACAGGATCGGTTCGAAGCTTCTATATGAATTCATCGTTGAACTCGCCCGCGATAAGGGTATTTCAGGAGTGACGGTATTCAGGGGAATAATGGGTTTCGGACTTAGCAGTAATATCAGCACTGCACGCTTCTGGGAATTGACGGAAAAACTACCTGTAATGATAGAAATGCTCGATAAGACATCAGTCCTGTCTGGTTTTTATGCTCTGATTGAGCCTGAACTGATGAACATGAAAAAGGGTTGCCTTGTGGCGCTTGAGCCTGTGAAAGTGCTGCTTCACAAACCCGGAAACATAACCAGGGACTAACAAACGGTTTCACTTAGAAAATCCGGATCTTATCCAGCAGGGTATAAGTTATCAATTATGAATTTCGAACCTTGCATTTTTAATTTACCATGATATACCCCGATAACTTCGAATCGAAGATCGGCTTCGACCGTATACGCGAACTGCTCAGGGAACGTTGCCTCAGCCCCATGGGAACCTCAATGGTGGAAGGGATACGCTTCCTTGATAATAAATCAAAGATCGTCGGGCTGCTGACTTCAACATCCGAATTCCAGCACCTGCTGAGGTTTGAGGATAATTTCCCGGCCGACAATTATTTCAGCAATTCCGGCTGTCTGAATAAGATTAAGGTGGAGGGAACCTTTCCTGAAGTGAGGGAGCTTTTTGACCTCAAACGTTCACTCGATACCGTCAGATCAATTCTTAACTTCTTCAAAGCCAAAGAAGATAATACCTACCCTGTACTACGGAAATTGTGCGGTCAGGTGAAAACCTATCCTTATGTAGTTGACTCTATCGACAGAATAATCGACCGGCATGGCAACATAAGGGACAATGCTTCGCCTCGCCTTCGTGAGATACGGTCGGAGATAATTTCAAAGAACACTCTCGCAGCGAAACGTTTAAATGCCATTCTCAGACAGGCACAGGCCGACGGAATAATTGATGCAGATACTGCAGCTTCGGTAAGGAACGGGAGAGGTGTGATACCGGTGAGCACATGGGATAAGAGAAGAATAAAAGGACTTATCCATGATCAGTCGGCATCGGGAAAGACAGTATTTATTGAACCCGGGGAGATAGTGGAGATCAATAACGACATAGTGGAACTTGAGTATGAAGAGAGGAGGGAGATAGTTAAAATTTTAACAACCTTTGCCGACGACATACGTCCCTATATCGACGATCTTCTTGCTTCAGATGCCTTTCTGGGTGAGATCGATTTCATCCGGTCAAAAGCCATCCTGGGAAACCAGTTCGGATCAATATATCCGCTTCTTTCCGACCATCCTTTTCTTTCGTGGAAAGAAGCTGTTCATCCTCTGCTTGCCATGGCCTTTCAAAAGACAGAAGGCAGAAAAGTAGTACCCCTCGATATTCATCTTGATGAAAAAGACAGGATACTGTTAATCTCAGGTCCCAACGCAGGAGGCAAATCCGTATGTCTGAAAACAGTGGGCCTCTTGCAGTATATGCTTCAGTGCGGACTGACCATACCTGTTTCCGAAGGTTCGGAGTGCGGAATCTTCGGTGATATTCTTATTGATATTGGCGACGAGCAAAGTATTGATAATGACCTAAGTACATACAGTTCTCACCTGATCAACATGAAGCAGTTCCTGAAAACAGGAAACGAAAGGAGCCTGGTGCTGATCGACGAGTTCGGGACAGGTACGGAGCCTATGCTCGGAGGTGCAATTGCTGAAGCCATCCTTGGCGGACTTAACAGTAAAGGAGTCTTTGGGGTTCTGACGACCCACTATACCAACCTGAAGCATTATGCATCATCAAATGAGGGTATTGTGAACGGAGCCATGTCCTTTGACAGCCATCTGATGCAACCCCTCTTCAGGTTAAATATTGGCAAGCCGGGCAGCTCGTTTGCCTTTGAAATAGCAAGGAAGATAGGCCTGCCGGAAGATATTCTGAATGATGCATCAGGGAAGGCAGGAGTTGAGAATATAAAATATGACAAGCATCTGAGGGATATTGCCCGCGACAAGCGATACTGGGAAAATAAAAGAATGAACATACGTCAGCATGAAAAGAGGCTGGAGGAACTGATTGAGGAGTATGAAAAGGAACTCTCCGGCATGAAATCACTGCGTAAGGAGATCATTCTGAAGGCAAAGGATGAAGCAGAGACGCTGCTGAAAGAATCCAACAGGGTAATTGAGAATACCATCCGACAGATAAAGGAAACACAGGCAGAGAAGGAGAAGACCAGGGGTGTACGTCAGCAGCTGGAGGAATTCAGAAGCAATATCGTGAATGAGCTCCTGCCTGCTGAATCGGATGTAGAGAAAAAGATCTCGGCTCTCAGCAGGAAAGCAGGGAAGCACAAACCAATAAGGAAGACTGACGAACCGAAGGCGGAAGAAATCACTGAAAAATCCCTGAAGGTTGGTGACGCGGTGAGGATGTCGGATACCCTGGCTGCCGGTGAGATTGTTGAGATCAAGGACAGGACGGTGCTTGTTGAAACAGGAAGTTTCAGGTTTCAGGTTTCGAAGGATAAAATTGAAAGGATAAGCAAAAGCGAACTCAAAAAAACCATAAGGTCGGGGCAGGTGTATACCGAAGCCGACCCGCTTATCAGTGAACGGAAACTCAATTTCAAACCTGAGATTGATATACGAGGGGTCAGGGGAGAGGAAGCCCTGCTTCGTGTAAGGGATCTGATTGACAATGCAATAATGGTTCAGCACCGTAACCTGCGGATATTACATGGCAAGGGAAACGGAATACTTCGTCAGCTTGTCCGCGATTACCTTGCTACCCTCGACGTTGTCAGAACTTTTCGCGATGAGCATGTCGAGATGGGCGGATCGGGAATTACTGTTGTGGAGTTGGATTTGTAAAGGCGGTTACACTCTTTCGCTAAAGCTACTGAGTGCAAAGCCGGCTACTGGTTACCGGAAAATGGATCAATTAAAATCCCCTTTGGAGGGGCAGGGTGGGTAAAAGAATTCTCCCTGGTTCCTGTATCAGTAAGCTTTATCAATAGTTTTTCTTTCCAGCTTCCTGAAATTTTTAATACGGTGAAATGTCATATAGTTGGCATCGTGGTAGTTATTTGCTCCTCCCGAATTGTCGTCATATGCCGTGCGTGATACATAAATAATATCCTTTCCCTCAAACTGCCAGTCGATGTACTGGAATCCATGCTTTTTAACATCCGGATGATGTAACAGGATTTCGTGAACGGTCCAGTTTATAAGGTCTTTTGAGCTTTTTATGACCAGTGTATTTCTGACAGATCCGGCATCCAGATCACTGTATTCCTCACCGGCCATATTGCAAATTGTCCAGTATCTGCGCGATGTTTCATCAAAACGAATTGTAAACTTTCTTGCTCCGCCAATGAAATCGATGAATCCTTTTGCAGGATCAAATGCAACGGTTTTTCCGTCATCGCTTACATTAACAATTGCTGCCATGTCGCGACCTTTTTCCCTGGTGGCCACCCTCAGGATGTTAAGAAGGTTACCTTCGGGATCGACGACAACATTACCTTCGAGCCATCCCCTGAAATTACCTTCAAGGAATGTTGAATCGTGCGGCAGAAAGTTGCTGTGTGTCCAGTTACCGGCCACAAGCAGGTCAGCAGCAAGAGGTGCTGATATCACCATTGCGCCATAACGTCTGCCCCATTCGGTGGTATTCGATTTTGCATTTTCAACAGCTCTCCATATCCTTCCCCTGTGTATTACGACAGGCATGGGAGCGGTATGATACTCGCCACTGAGAAGGAGCCCGGAAATACTATCTGCAGGTTCACTCCATGTATGTCCTCCGTTATCGGATCGGCGGATAATAAAGTTACCGTGGTGTTTCCAGGTACCCATAATAAAAACCGCATCATCGTGAACAAACAGGTTCGACCAGAATTGTCCCTGAATCTCAGATATTTTTTCCCAGTGTTTCCCTTTGTCATTTGATCTGAAAACTGAGGTCACTGCCCTTGTGTGTTCAGAAGAGCCAGTTCCGAAATGATCGTGAGAGGCAAGGTAGCTTCCGTCTGGCAGAATGCATATCGAAGGAGAGCCTATATATGTCTTGGCTGCTGCGGGAATATAATCAACCACCACACCCGGAACTTTCACAGGACGGGTATTCAATCCGTTAAGGCTGAACAGGATTACATAGCCTGCAAATAGAGCTTTAAGGAGGGACATGTCATGTACAGGATGTGTCTTGTTAATCCCCGAATTTATAATGTTTCCTTATAGGGCTGAGGATGTTCCAGGTGCAGTGCAGGCCCTGGTCGAAGGTAACAAGATCGCCTTTGCCGAACCTGACCGGCTGTCCATCTTCCGGAGTCACAACAACTTCACCTTCAAGGATGTAACAGATCTCCTTTTCATCATAGAACCAGGGGAATTCTGAGGTCTCCTTTTCCCAGATATTCCATGAACTTACATCAAGACTGTTCAATTTTTCAGCTGTTGGTTTTTCTACATATATCATTGCTGATGGTTAAAATAATGTTACCTGTAAAGTCTTATAGTCGCGTATGAAGACCTTATCTTAACTGATGATTCCGGTGATTCTTCATCTCCAACCGTTCCGACGATTTCGGTGGAAGTGTTTTCCACGATTCTCCTTTTTACATTGAAATTTTCATCATTGAACCTTATTCCGCCGTATGATAATTTTGCATCCAGGTTATAGTCTGCTGATTCGTCAATTCCCAGAGTAACGTTAGCGTAACGGGTTTCGACTTCAAGTGATTCGAAATTATCAGGTACATTGTCGGAGGTGAATGAGCCGTAACCTGCTGTGAGCACCAGTTTTTTAGACAGCGATCCGATATCGACGTTGGAATAGCCCTGATCAATAACAAGGTTGTTAATGTTGCTTATGCGGAAGTTGCTGTCGTACCTTGAGTCGGCAACAAGTGAGTTGACAGTTCCGAGTGTGATGCGTGAATATCTGCTGTCGAGGAGCAAAGCCTGTGATTCAGGCAGGTTAAAATCGGTGCAATAACGCAGATACACATCAAGCCAGGCGGCCTCTTCGAGAGATGCTTTACCATAAGCAAGGCTGATTTTGTTCCATGGCTTTTCTGGTCCGCGGGTCAGCTTTCCTGCACGGAGATTGCCATATTTTATATCGACGTCGACAAAACCACTGAGATCATCAAGTTCTGTATCACCGTACCTGTTATAAAGTTCAAGACTCATATTTTCGGGCATGGTCACGTTATAGTCTATACGGAATCTTCTTGATTCTCCTCCCCAGCCTGAAAAGCTGAACTTATCGTCTATAACTGTCCGGGCGTTTATAAGATCAGGGCTTTCAGTGAATTCCACATCTATATAGCTTAAAAGTCTTTCGGCTTTTTCCCTGTTAGGGTATCTTACCATGACCTTCACTTTGATCACGACCTTGTTGTCGTCAGAAGTTCTGATTGTTACATCTCCATACCTGTTACTCAGTTCGAGTTCGGTGTTTTCGCCTGCGGTGTACTCCTTACTATATTCCTTTGTCACCTCCTCCTGGGCAGAGATCCCCAGGGTGAGAAGGAACAGAGCTGTCCCAAGGATTGTACTCCTTTTAAATACTGACTTTTTCATCTTCCATGGTGTTTAAGTTTTCATTCCTTATTTCCTTAAGCTGATTCAGAATGTAGTTCATCACTTCCACTTTTGTCTGGTAATGTTCGATCATTGCGCTAATGATCCTTTCATCCTGAGGATTGGCTTTAAGATCTTTCTGAAGCTGGATATAGACTGAATCCATGCTTTCCATTTCCTGTTTAAGCATTTCGGTATGCAGCGGGTCGTTGGGAAGGGTTAAATTTCCAAGTTCACTTTCCATAAGGTTCACCTGGTGAATGTAATAATTCTCTACTTCCCTGTACTGTGGTGATACATCACCGAGGGTCATCCTGTTGCGGTCGGGCCTTATGAAGTTATCCCATGTCCACAGCGATGAAAGTGTAACCAGCAGTGTTACGACGGCTGCTTTCAGCAGGTAGGGAACGATACTTCTTTTTACGGTGGTACCTGTTCCAAACCTTGCTTCCAGCTTCATGCTGAACCGTTCAAAGTGACCTTCCGAAGGTTCTGCATCTTCGAAGAAGTCCCTGTTGCTTCTGATTATTTCATCTATTGTCTTCATCCCTATATAGTTTTCTGTCCCTTTAATTTACATTCTGTCTTTTTTCAATTCACCTATGAGTTTCTGTTTCGCCCTGGAAAGCTGTGATCGTGATGTACTGCTGGATATTTTCAATATCTCGGCAATTTCATCGTGATCATAACCTTCAAGAAGGTAGAGAGAGAGGATGACCCTGTAACCGTCGGGAAGTCTCTCTATTGCTTCTTTTACTTCCTCCATCCTGATACCTGCTTCCTGGTAGCGTTCGGTTTCATCCTCACTTTCATCCCTTAACCCCACGTGTGATTCAATATCTTCAAAGACCGCTTTTTTCTTTCCCAGGGCGTCGAGCGACCTGTTTATCACTATCTTTTTCAACCATGCTCCGAAACTCACTGTTCCGGAATAAGTGTCAATTTTTTCAAAAGCCGACAGGAAAGCTTCCTGCATAATGTCTTCGGCTTCCATCGAGTCGTTAACTATTCTCAGACTGGTGTTATACATAGCCTTGTAGTATAACTTGTATATCTGAAACTGTGCTTTCTGGTCGCCAACTTTACATGCATCCAGCAGATTCTGGTGCAGGTTTCTGAATGCGGCTTCTACATTTGCCATCTTTAAATAAGAACTGGTTTTTATATGAGATGCTGCACCCACTATCTTCCTGTTTTCTGTTGAAAAGACGTGGGTATTTTTTCAATGCTGCATCAAGTTAAGATTTTTTTGTTTTCTGATGAAAAAAAACAAAATGAAGCCCTGGATAATATTTCCGGTGCTGTAATCCATTTCCGAACCAAACAGGCTATGGGGTACTGAGTATACGATCAGAAGAATGACCGAGGCAAGTACAATATATGCAGGTCTGCGATTTTTTCTGTTCATAATCACTGCCAGTATCCAGAACAGAAAAGCAATCAGTGTCTTGTTGTCGGTCAGATCCCATCCAAAAGGTACTCCTGTCCAGAAAGATCCGAAAGCATATTTCTGGACCAGCGGGCCAAGGATCATCCCTCCGGCTGTCAGCAGTATGAGTGTCCAGACGCCCAGAAGCCTGAAGGAAGGTATCCCGGCCAGGGCAAAGAGTCCTGCAACTGTCGACAGAAGCATGGCGGCAAACATTATCAGAATATGAGGCGTGAGGACCGGTGAGGGCACGGCACCTTTGAAGCGAAGGACCACTGGATTTTCTTTCAGCAGTGTTTTTGTCCCTCCCGGATAGCTTAACTCAAGATAATATTCAATTTTAGCGGCCGGCTGCTGCTGTGGTATATGTGCATATAATCCCTTCTCCACATTTATTCCGAAGATTTTTTTCATGATGAAGGAGTTAACCGGGTATTCCCTGTATTTGAAAGGTACACTGGTATAATCATCATTTGTTTTAAACCTTTTGTAATACAGGACAGCCTTTACCGTAGTGTCGTAAACCCTTATCCTTACCTCAGGTCTTTCATCCAGTCCCAGACTTCTTACAAGCTTCAGGTCATAGATGGAATCATTGATCTCCACGCTGATCCTTTTCGGATATGTGGGACCGGTCTTTCTCTGGTAGAGTGCTGCAACAACAGTAATGATGAATGCAAGGAACCAGAGGAGGATCTTTTTCATAGTCGGCATCATTAAACCAGCAGCTTTCAGTCACCGTAGATTTCTCAGACCACCGAAACCAAAGGCGAAGGTGGCCCTCAAATCTTCTACTCAAACAACTTAAACGCCTGTTTTATCAGAACTATTGCTTCCCTGAGCTGTTCTTCGGTTATTACCAGCGGAGGAGCGAAGCGGATAATATGTTCATGAGTAGGTTTGGCGATGACTCCCATTTCCTTCATGGCCAGACAAACATCCCATGCAGTCTTTCCTCCTTTAGGCCTGATGACCACGGCATTCAGAAGCCCTTTCCCGCGCACCGTCTCTATCATATCCGACTTGATGTTTTTCATCTCATCGCGGAAGATCTTACCAAGACGTTCCGAATTTTCGGCAAGCTTTTCTTCTTCAAGAACCTTCAGAGCTTCAATGGCGACTTTCCCTGCAAGTGGATTTCCTCCGAAAGTAGATCCATGCTCTCCGGGTTTAATGGTAAGCATAATCTCATCATCGGCAAGAACTGCAGATATCGGCATCACTCCTCCCGACAGGGCTTTGCCGAGAATAAGGATGTCGGGGCGTACATCTTCATGTTCACAGGCAAGAAGTTTCCCTGTCCGTGCAAGTCCGGTCTGAACTTCGTCGGCAATGAAAAGAACATTATTCTTTTTGCAGAGGTCATAGGCTTTTTTCAGGTATCCCTCATCAGGAACGAATACTCCTGCCTCACCCTGGATGGGTTCTACCAGGAATCCTGCAACGTCGGGGTCTTTCAGAGCTTCTTCAAGAGCTTTTATATCGTTGTAGGGGATGATAATGAAACCAGGCGTAAAGGGACCATAGTGATTTCTTGCATCCGGATCTGTCGACATTGAGACGATGGTTATCGTACGTCCGTGGAAGTTCCCTTCGCAGCAGATTATCTTTGCGTTGTCCTGCGATATTCCCTTGACCTTATATGCCCATTTACGGCAGAGTTTCAATGCGGTCTCGTCGGCTTCAGCTCCCGAGTTCATCGGCAGCACCTTGTCGTATTTGAAATACCTGGTGATGTACTCTTCATATTCTCCCAGGACAGCATTATAAAATGCCCTTGAGGTAAGAGTGAGCTTTTGGGCCTGTTCGGTGATCGCCCTGATTATCCTCGGGTGACAGTGGCCCTGGTTTACAGCTGAATAGGCTGACAGGAAATCGAAATACCTTTTTCCCTCAACATCCCATACAAACGGTCCTTCTCCTCTTTCAAGAACAACGGGAAGCGGATGATAGTTGTGTGCACCATATCTGTCTTCCCGGTTAATGTAATCCTGTGTGTTCATTGTGTTGATAATTAAATAGTTATGAAATAGTGCTAATCAGTCACAAGTTTACTAAAGGTTTTTGGTTTTTGCAAGAAAAATTGGTTGACGCCATGCTGTCTGACCTTTTTGTAGTGTTAACGAGAGAGGAGATTATGGAATGGATCTAAATAGCTCGTGAATGATAGCTTACGGCATATAGTCTGAGAGATGTAGACTGTACTCTTTAATCTTTACCCTATGAAGTTTAGGTGAATCTTTGATCAAACTCTAAATCCCATCTTTTAGTCAAAAAATTTGGATAACCTTCACTTATATTTTATCTTGTTGTATTCAAATTGTTATAAACTACTGGCCTGACGCCATGAAGCCTTTTCACCTTTATGCCGTTACACCATTAAACCTTTCAGTCATGAAAACAAAACTCTCATTTTTTGTCTTATTCCTTGCCCTGAGCCCTGTGCCCTTTGCCCTGAGCCAGACCCCGCAGGGTTTCAACTACCAGGCCGTGGCCCGCGATGCATCGGGAACATCGATAGTTAATACCCCCCTGCCTGTAAGGATCACGATCCAGGCCGATTCACTGGGAACGGTGATCCTCTGGCAGGAACTTCACCAGGACATTGTTACGAACAATCTGGGTTTGATTAATCTTGTCGTGGGAAAAGGAGCCCGCCAGGCCTCCAGCACAGTGCCTCTTTTCAATGATATCGACTGGAGTGTCAGTCCGAAGTTTATAAAGACAGAGATCGACTACAGCGGCTGGAAGACTATGGGTGTATCGAAGTTATGGTCGGTGCCATATTCTCTGGTAGCTGAAGATCTTGCCGGATCGGTCAAAAAACTGACCGTATCTGGCGAAACAGACGATATGGAAGAAGCCCTGTTTGAGGTTAAGAATAAAACAGGTCAGACTGTTTTTGCGGTATATAATGAAGGAGTGAGGGTATATGTATCTGACGGTGATGCGAAAGGGCTGAAGGGAGGTTTTGCAGTAGGCGGTTTTGGTACCGACAAGGCTGAGTCGACGAAATACATGTTTGTGGGCAAGGACAGTGTAAGGATCTACCTCGACACGAATCCTTTGACGAAGAAGGTAAAAGGAGGTTTTGCAGTTGGCGGCTTTGACCTGACGAAAGGGACAGTTCAGAATTACCTGGATGTCAGTGCCGACAGTGTGAGGATATACATTGACAGCAATCCGGAGGAAAAGAAGGTAAAGGGAGGCTTTGCGGTAGGAGGCTATGATCTTACTAAGGGTATCACGGGCGATTATTTCAATGTATCGGGCAGGTCAGATGCTGAGACGATCAACGGAGAGGCGAGGGTATTATGGTATCCGGCGAAGGAAGCGTTCAGAGCGGGAAATGTTCTGATTGAGTCAAAAGACAGTGTAGGGTTGAACTCGTGGGCTTCAGGTTACCGGTCGAAGGCTATCGGAAATTATTCTCAGGCTTTAGGATATGAGGCAATAGCAAGAAGTGATTATTCTACCGCCATTGGTAAAAATGCTGTTGCCGGCGAGATCAACAGTTTTGCTTTCGGTGAAGATGCCAGGGCGATGAATGCAGAAAGTTACGCTCTTGGAAGAGGAGCTGTTGCAGAAGGATTCAGAAGCTATGCATTCGGCAGTGCCGGAGCTGATTCGGTAGGTGAATCAACAGGAGTTGCATTTGCTAAAGGTGATTATTCCTTCGCAATAGGGCAAGGTTCACAAGCTCTTGGAAGAGGTGCTTTTGCCATAGGTCTTGCTGATACTGCCAGAGGTGATTATTCGGTAGCATTAGGATATGAAACAACGGCTAACAGAGGTTTTTCAACCGCAATGGGATTTCATACCGTTGCAGGGGCTTATCATTCGACAGCAATGGGGGCCTATACCAGAGCTTTGTCAAACAGCTCTACTGCAATGGGTTATTCAACTCTTGCCCAGGCCGAATACTCAACGGCGATGGGGTTTCTGAGCAGAACGTACGGGATTTATTCAACTGCCTTCGGATGCTGGACCGAAGCCCGGGGCTCAAGTTCAGTGGCAGGAGGATACTCAACATTGGCCAGCGGCTATGCTTCGACAGCTTTCGGGAGTTCCACAACTGCAAGTGGAAGTTATTCCACAGCTATGGGGTCAGGAACTACGGCAAGTGGTAACTATTCCACTGCAACAGGGGCATTGGTGACTGCCGCATCAGGTTATGAAAATGTCACAGGCAGGTATAACACATCCTATACGCCTGCATCCGCAACCGGCTGGAACAGCAGTGACCGGCTTTTTGTTATCGGAAACGGAACAGGAAGCAGTGCCAGGAGCAATGCCTTAACGGTTCTGAAAAACGGACGAATAGGACTACAGTCTGTTACCTCTCCGACATATGCTCTGGAATTACCGAACTCCAGTTTAGCTGGTACCGGCGTGGCCAGGGCATACGCATGGGTTACCTATTCTGACGGCAGGGCAAAAACTGACCGACATTCCGTGCCATACGGATTGGAAGAGGTTATGCAGTTGAATCCCCAGTCATACTATCATCACAGCACAGTGAACAATGACAATGCAATTGAGATAACACCTGAAGGTTCATTGGATATCGGGCTTATTGCACAGGAAGTATATGATATTATTCCTGAAGCTGTGATCAAACCGGCTAATGAGGAAACTGGCCTCTGGAGCCTGTCGTATGACAAGCTTGTACCTGTTCTTGTCAAAGCAATACAGGAACAACAGGAGCAGATCGAATCACTAAACCAGAAAATCGAGCAGCTTGATTCTTTAATTGAGCATTTGCAGAAAAGGTAAAATGGTTGCTGGTTGCTGGTTGCTGGTTGCTCCTGAACCTTAAACTTTAAACGGCTGACAAAACACGACTGCCCACCCACCTTCGCTACCTCCTTCGCTGGCGCTACAGAGGTCAAAGAAAACTACGGTGGGTAAGAAACGACCGCAAGACTATTTGAGCAGATCCGGCCTCAGTCTCCGCGTCCGCTCCTCAGCCTGCTCGTGCCTCCATTTTTCAATATTGGCAGCATGACCAGACAGTAAAACATCCGGTACCTTCCAGCCCATGAATTCTGCCGGCCTGGTATATACAGGCGGAGCCAGCAGGTCGTCCTGGTAGGAGTCGGAGAGAGCCGACTGCTCATCACCAAGAACACCCGGGATCAGACGGACGACAGCATCGGTTATCATGGCTGCCGGAAGCTCACCGCCCGACAGGACGAAATTGCCTGCAGAGATCTCCATGGTAATCAGGTGATCACGGATACGCTGATCGATTCCCTTGTAATGACCGGCAAGTATGATAATATTGTTCAACATCGATAACCTGTTGGCTGTCTTCTGATCGAACATCTGACCGTCGGGAGAAGTATAGATGATCTCTTCATAATTCCTCTCAGCCCTGAGCTTTTCAATTGCTTTAAAAACAGGCTCTATCATCATCACCATCCCGGCACCGCCACCAAAAGCATAGTCATCAACACTCCTGTATCTGTCATTTGCGTAATCGTGCAGGTTTACAACGTTGATCTCTACAAGCCCTTTGTCACTGGCTCTTTTCACAATCGAATGATTCAGAGGGCTTTCTAGTAACTCCGGACAAACGGTGAGTATGTCGATTCTCATCTCTGATAATTTAGATTGTGATAAATTTACTTATTTAACCGCAAAGAACGTAATGATTTTACGCAAAGGCCGCAAAAATTGAGCTGAGAGATGGGTGATGAGTGGTGAGCCGGGAGAGGTAGTACTAAGAATGTAAAATACCAATACCTGTTATTTCCCGGAATTTTCGATATTTTCATTCAGCCAGTTTATGACCAGATTATCGATGCGGACCATCCTTTTCGTCCTTACGTTGACAGGAACGTGTCCCATTTCCGGAATGATCGCTATGTTGTAATCCTGGTTACCGCTAAGTGACATATAGTGAACGATATTTTTTACACTTGCATCAGTAGGAACGACTCTGTCGGCATCCCCGAAAATTGCCAGCCACTTCTTATTGAAACGGGAGAGTTCAGTCAGGTAATCATATGAAAGTGAATTCCATGTAGGCAAAACAACCCTGAAATCAGGTATTCGCTCCATTTCCTGCTTCGTGAATGGAAGTAAATCCCTTGGATACTTTTTCCTCCATTCTTGTATCTCACTGTTAACTTTTTCATGTTCGAGGGGATCATTACCAGCCCATGCAAGAAAGGATTTTGTCCACAGAGGCTTTACTTCTTCCAGCACAGAGTCTGTAAGCCTTCCTCCGTCTTTCATCCCGTTAAGCTGGGCATAGAGCCTGTCTTCTACCGGATTTACAACTGTACCGGCCTGGCTTATAACGAATTTTATCGCAGGATAGCGGCATGCTGCCACCACTGCAATTCTGCCGCCCTCACTGCCGCCCATGACACCAACTTTGTCTTTGTCTATTCCTGGATGCTTTGCAAGAAATGTTGCACAGTTTCCGGCATCATTAATATAATCGTTATAAGTTGTTGAAGCAAAATCACCTTCAGAAAGTCCTGTTCCTCTCTTGTCATGCACGAAAGCCGCATAACCGCAGTGAGCAAGGATGGGGGCTATCCAGTCGGAAAGCGACTTAATCGGACGTGAGTCATCGCCTCCGCCGTTTGTCAGGACAATCAGAGGAACTTTTCCTTCCTTAAGGGGACGATAGAGCCATCCGTGTATCATAAAACCCTCACTTGCGATTTTCATTACCCTGACAGTAAATGTACTGTCGGTACTTTCCTTCCCATCCTCGTCAACGCGTGTAAGCGGCCCGGTCTGGTTGGGATAATAGCCCTCAAGGCAGGCAGGCTTTTTAAGAAGTTCGTCAAGCTGCTCAGTTGTGTAAATCCCCGTGCTGACCGGCTTATCAGAACCCGCTTTTTGTACCTGATTACGGCAATTAATGAGCAGCAGAAGGTATAATACTGTCGCTGAAATAACTCTGATCATGGATTAAACATTTTGTTATTAGTAATTTGTTTAAATTTAAGGATTGACCGGAGTAAGAAACGGAAGGATTGACAAATGGCAATCCCCGGTTTACAGAATGCATCTTAATGCCAGTGATAATTAATTAATTGGAAATATGGAATGCCGGCCGGATTGCGGAGCATGCTGCATAGCACTTTCTATATCGTCACCTGTACCGGGAATGCCCGAAGGCAAACCGGCGGGAGTGAGATGTATTCATTTGCTTGAAGATTACAGATGCGGTTTATGGGGAGATCCTTCCAGGCCGAAGGTATGTATCGATTATAAACCTGAACCGGAGTTTTGCGGAAATTCGAGGGAAGAGGCATTAAGAATACTATCCGCACTTTCGGACCCCCCGACCCCTCATTAATACCTCCCCAATCCCTCAACCCTTCAACCCCCCAACCCCTCCCGCCAGGGCGGGACAAGCTCTGAAGGGGGGCTAAGATCCACTTCTAATTAATATATGTAATCGGTTTTGATCCTCTACAGGAGGTGGCCGCGAGTACCCGCGGCCGGGGATCATTTACCGGAAGCGTAAACAACTTTACCTCCCACTATTGTATAATCCACTCTGGTTTTCATTATTTCAGATTCGGGTATTGTCAGGAGGTCTCTGTCAACGATCACTATATCAGCAAGATAATTGTCTCTGATCATGCCTTTGCGATCTTCCATGAACTGGGCGTAGGCTGAACCGAGGGTGTAGTATTTAATGGCTTCCTCCATAGTCAGTTTCTGCTCAGGGAACCATCCTTCTCCCTCCTCGCCAAGCCTGTCCTTGCGTGTTACTGCTGCATAGAGTCCTTCCATCGGATTAAGAGGCTCTACCTGGTAATCGGTTCCAAAAGCAAGGATCGATCCGGCGTTGATAAGGCTTCTCCATGCATATGCCCCTTTGCATCTCTCAGGGCCGACACGCTTTTCGTAAAATCTTTTGTCGGTAATACAATGTGTGGGCTGCATGGATGGTATGACTCCAAGCTTTGCAAAACGGGGTATGTCGTTCATGATAAGAGTCTGTGAATGCTCACTCCTGTGCCTGCTGTCTCTTTTTCCGTTTACCTGCTGTGCTTTTTCATAGGCATTCAGGACCCAGTTATTCCCTTTGTCGCCGATGGCATGGACACCTATCTGGAAGCCCATGCTGTCAGCTGTTACAACCATCTTCTCAAATTCATCGTAAGGCATCATTGCCAGGCCCGATGTTGAAGGATTGTCTGCAAAAGGCTCGAACATAAGTGCTGTTCCTGAGCCGATCGTCCCGTCGATAAAGGCTTTAAGATATCCGAATCTTATCCAGTTGCCTGACGAAGGGTATTTTTCGGCTGTCTCACGATATTGTTTAAGCCTCGACACATCGCCGGAAAGCGATCTGCCTATGTCGAGCCGCGATGTAAGCTGACCCTCCTGCATAAGTTTTTCATAGGTATCAAAGTCGGCAGAGCCCGGTATCTGTATGCTGGTAACGCCCAGTTCTCTGGCTTCTTTAAACGCCAGCAGATATCCCTGCCATCTTCTTTCAGCATCTTCCTGCGGAGTCCTGTCGGTTCTTACTGCACCTGTCTTAACAAGCCCTTCAGCAGTTTCCTTCAGGATACCTGTCGGTTCTCCGGTAACGGGATCTCTCTGTATCTCGCCCCCGAAGGGATCGGGTGTGTCCTTTGTTATACCTGACATTTTCAGGACATAGCTGTTAACGAGCACCGAATGTCCGTCGGCACGGCTCAGAACCACCGGGTTATCGGGCGAAACTGCATCTATAAGTTCCCTGGAGGGCCATTTTCTGTCGGTGAACATCTCATGCTCCCAGTGGCCTCCTCTGATAAGTTCGCCAGGCCGGGAACGGGCTACCTGGGCTTTTACTTTTTCTGTTATCACCGATGGATCAGTGGTATACCTGAGTTCGATATAATCAGGGTCAAGAGGTCCGAAATGAACATGGGCATCATTAAACCCCGGAACAACAAGCCTGCCGGCAGCATCGATGACCTCTGTCACTCCTTCAGCAATATACTTACTGATCTTTTTTGAAGTACCCGTTGCAACTATGAATTCACCCTTTACCGCAATCGCCTCGGTATAGGGATTTGTTTCATCAACTGTAAGAACTTTTCCGTTGATGATAACAAGGTCCGCTTTCTTATCGGTAACACAGGAAACTGACATGATAACTATTGATAGTAAGACTATTAGCTTTTTCATTGCGTAAGTTGTTTTTGGTACTGAAATATATGAATTTATTCTTTTCCTGCACAATTTAACGTCTTCTTAAGAATTTTAATAATGTATTATGAAAGCTCATGCAGCAAAAAAGATAATTTCGCAGAAAACTTACCGACATGAACATTGCATTGACAGGCTACGGCAGAATGGGTCATGAAATTGAAGAAGCAGCATTGAAAAGAGGCCATTCAATCGGTCTAATCATTGATGTTGATAACAGGCATGAACTCATTGCGGAGAATCTTAAGGGCATAGATGTCATGATTGAATTTACAACGCCCGGGTCAGCCTTCGGAAATATTTCTGCGACACTCTCTTTAGGAGTTCCGGTGGTGTCGGGAACGACCGGCTGGCTAAATGATTATGAAAAGGCGGCAGAGCTATGCAGGAAAAAGGATACTTCATTCATACATTCATCAAATTTCAGTATAGGAGTGAATCTGCTGCTGAAGCTGAGCAGTGAGCTGTCGAAATATATGAATGATCTGAAGGATTACAGTGTCTCTGTTGAAGAGATACATCACACTAAAAAGCTTGATGCCCCAAGCGGTACTGCGATTACTATTGCTGATGGTATATCGGAGAATCATGAAGCCTACAGCGGCTGGTGCCTTGAGCCTGATGTCATTCCGGGGAAAATCCCTGTCAGAGCTGTACGTGAGGGCATGGTCCCCGGAACTCATACGATCACATGGGAATCGGATATCGACACACTGGTATTAAAGCATGAAGCACGGAACCGTAAGGGCCTGGCTTTCGGGGCCGTCCTTGCAGCAGAGTTCATCGCCAAACGCAAAGGTGTCTTCACAATGAGTGATGTTCTCGGTTTCTGACAATATTTTTTTATTTTTACGCCTTCAAAAACTAAATAAATGATGGATCTCTTCCAAAAAAAGTATATCAGATTTGCAATTGCCGCAGTCATCTACCTTCTGGTCGTTATCTGGATCGGCAATTACTGGCTTCTTGCGGGACTGGCAGTTATTTTTGATCTTTATGTTACGGAAAAAGTAAACTGGACATTCTGGAAAAAGAGGAATGGGACCAACAGTGCCATAATTGAATGGCTGGATGCGCTGATCTTCGCAGTCATCGCAGTGACACTGATAAACATATTTCTTTTTCAGAATTACCGTATCCCGACACCTTCAATGGAAAAGTCACTTCTGGTAGGTGATCATCTTTTTGTGAGCAAGATAGCCTACGGCCCGAGAATGCCCAACACTCCACTTGCTTTTCCATTCACACAGCATACCATGCCTATCACAAAAGGAAAATCATGGTCGAACCTTATTCAATGGCCCTATAAGCGCCTGAAAGGATTCGGGACTGTAAAAAGGAATGATCCGATTGTCTTCAATTTTCCTGCAGGCGATACCGTTGTTGTGGAAAATCAGGTCACGGCATATTATGAGATAGTCAGGTCGAGGGCAAGGGAACTTCAGGCCAGGTACAACTACACCAGCAACGATCAGCGACCCGTTGAGGATTTCATGGCAATAGCCCGTAAGGAAGTGAGAGCAAACAGCACTATTATTTACCGCCCGGTCGACAGGCGTGACAATTATGTCAAGAGGTGTGTTGGTGTTCCCGGTGACACCATATTGATAAAGTCGGGTGTTCTATATGTCAACGGTGGCATAAATCCTCCGGGGAAAGGACAACAGACAACATATTTCGTTAAAACTAACGGTACCAGTATAAATCCCAGGGCCCTCGAAAGACTTGACATTTCCCGCTCCGATCAGATGAAAATTTCCGGATCCGTGTATCAATTCCCTCTTACATCTGACAATGCGGATGCTATAGCTAAATTCACCAATGTAACCAGTGTTACACCCGTTTATGAAAGCCCCGGGAGGTTCATACCTCATATTTTTCCCCATAAATCGACAATAAAATGGAATGAGGATAATTTTGGCCCGCTGTGGATACCATCCAAAGGGTCAACCGTAAGTATCGATACTTCCAACATCTGTTTGTATGACAGGATTATAGATGTTTATGAAGATAATGATTTCAGAATCGAAGGTAGTAACATCTACATAAACGGGAAGCTTTCGGACAGCTATACCTTCAAGATGGATTATTACTGGATGATGGGAGACAACCGTCATAACTCTGCCGATTCACGCTACTGGGGCTTTGTGCCTGAAGATCACATTGTCGGGAAACCGAAGTTCATCTGGTTGTCACTGAACAAGGAAGCCAAAGGTTTCAAAAAGATCAGGCTCGGAAGAATGTTTATGGGAATAAAATAATGGAAAGAAGTCTATCTCATTAGCTCATAACCATCAATACGATATTAATTCAGGAGTAATTCAATTGTAATTCAATTGTAATTCAATTGTAATTCAATTGTAATTCAATTGTTAATCAGTTAATTACAATGACTTACGTCCACCGTCAGGCAGACCAATTACGGCGTACAGCGCCCAATTACCTTGCGCAGCAACAAATTACGCGCATCGAATTACTATGAATCAGATTTTTACTTTATCCACCACAGCCTTGAAAGCTTCGGGGTGGTTCATCGCCAGGTCGGCAAGTGTTTTCCTGTTAAGCCTGATGCCCTGTTTTTCGAGTTTTCCGATGAACTCCGAGTAGCTCATGTCGTACTGACGGACACCTGCGTTTATTCTCTGGATCCAGAGGGCCCTGAACTGGCCTTTTTTCTTTTTTCTGTCACGGTAGGCGTAACCGAGTCCCTTGTCGAGAGTGTTTTTTGCTACCGTAAAAACATTTCTTCTTGAGAGGAAATTTCCTTTTGTCTGTTTGAGGACCTTTTTCCTTCTGGCCCTCGATGCGACTGCATTAACTGATCTTGGCATAACTCATTTTTTTGAATGTAAGCGTTCCGTCGTTATCCGGAAACTTGACAGCTTCACATCCGGTTAATATTAAATTTTAATTCTGTACAAACATGTTATTTTATTGCGAGCAGAAGCTTGACGTTTTTCTCGTCGGCACTGTCAACCTGACCGAAAGAGGAGAGGTTCCTTTTCCGTTTAGTTGCCTTTTTTGTCAGGATATGACTCTTATATGCATGTTTGCGCTTGATCTTTCCTGTTCCGGTGAGTGAAAATCTTTTTTTCGCACCCGGATTTGTCTTCATTTTTGGCATTTGTTGAATATATATTTAAAAAATTACTTCTTCTTTTTGGGTGAAAGCGATATAATCATCCTTTTACCTTCGAGCCTCGGCAGCTGGTCTACCTTGCCATACTCTTCGAGGTCGTTGGCGAAACGTAGCAGCAGCACTTCGCCCTTGTCCTTGAACAGAATCGATCTTCCCTTGAAGAAAACATAGGCTCTCACTTTTGCTCCTTCCTCGAGGAATTTCACAGCATGTTTCAGCTTGAAATTATAATCGTGCTCATCAGTGTTGGGCCCAAACCTTATCTCCTTTACAACGATTTTTGTCGATTTGGCTTTTAGCTCTTTTTGTTTCTTCTTCTGCTGGTAGAGAAACTTCTGATAATCAACGATCCTGCACACAGGAGGATCTGCATTAGGAGAAATTTCTACAAGATCGAGTTCCATGCTGTCAGCCAGCCTCAGGGCTTCCTGGATACTCATGACTTCTGCTTTTATTTCCTCACCTACAACCCTGACCATTCTGGCTGTGATCCGGTTGTTAATTTTGTGAGCCGGCTGGGTGACCCTGCCGGGGCTTCGTCTGACTGGTCCTGTTATAACTCTTTCCTCCTATCTTTTGTTAATACTCTGTTCAAAAATATGCATCAGTATGCAAGTTCTTTTTCAATTTCGGAACGGATGAAAGCTGCAAAATCATCTGTTTTCATCTCACCCCTGTCACCTTCACCCTGCTTTCTTACGGATACCGTTCCGTTTTCAGCTTCCTTTTCACCTATCACAAGAAGGTAGGGAATCCTTCTTAATTCATTATCCCTGATCTTCTTACCTATCTTTTCGTTCCTGTCGTCAATCAGTGTGCAAATATCGGAATTTTTCAGTATTTCCAAAACTTTTGTTGCATAATCATTGAATTTGTCGCTGATAGGCAGTATAACTGCTTTATCTGGCGCCAGCCAAAGAGGCAGTTTGCCCGCCGTATTTTCAATCAGTACAGCCACAAATCTCTCCATCGATCCGAAGATAGCCCTGTGTATCATTATCGGACGATGTTTCTGATTATCACTTCCGTTATAGGTCAGGTCGAATCTTTCGGGCATGTTGTAGTCGACCTGTATGGTTCCCAGCTGCCATTTGCGGCCTATGGCATCTTTCACCATGAAGTCGAGCTTGGGCCCGTAAAAGGCAGCTTCACCTTTAACAACAGTAGTACTAAGACTGGTGGCTGCTGCAGCTTCAACTATTGCCTTCTCTGCCTTATCCCAGTTTTCATCTGATCCTATGTATTTTTCCTTGTTTTCGGGATCCCGAAGTGATATCTGCGCTGAAAAATCGTTGAAATTCAGAACTCTGAATACATACAGAACCAGGTCGATGATACTGATGAATTCATCGAGGAGCTGATCGGGCCTGCAGAAATGGTGTGCATCATCCTGGGTGAAGCTTCTTACCCTTGTAAGGCCATGAAGTTCACCGCTTTGCTCGTATCTGTAAACCGTGCCGAACTCAGCCATCCTGTAAGGCAGTTCCCTGTAAGAATGAGGTGTGGCATTGTATATCTCACAATGGTGAGGACAGTTCATGGGTTTCAGCATGAACTGCTCGCCTTCCTGGGGTGTTGCAATAGGTTTGAATGAGTCGGCTCCATATTTTTCATAGTGGCCAGATGTCTTGTACAGGCTGACATCACCTATATGGGGTGTGGCAACAATTTTATAGCCTCTTTTTTTCAGGACACCTGTGAGAAAATTTATCAGGTTCTGCCTGAGTTCGGCGCCTTTAGGGAGCCAAAGCGGAAGGCCCATGCCCACCCTGGAAGAAAATGTGAATAGTTCCAGTTCTTTTCCGATACGGCGGTGATCACGTTTTTTAGCTTCTTCCAGAAACAACAGATGATCATCCAGCATCTTCTGCTTAGGGAAAGATATTCCGTAAATTCTTGTCAGCATTTTCCTCTTCTCGTCACCTCTCCAATATGCTCCTGCAAGCCCCGTAAGTTTAATGGCTTTGATGGGTTCTGTTGAGGGAAGATGAGGTCCGCGGCACAGATCGGTGAAATGGCCGCTTTTGTATAGGGATATGGTTCCGTCTTCAAGTTCACCGATAAGTTCGGTCTTGTATTCGTCACCTTTCGTGGCAAAGAGTTCCAGCGCTGCTTTTTTGCTGATCTCCTCGCGGACAAACGGATGAATGACAGCAGCGAGCTCCTTCATTTTGTTCTCAATTGTCTGCAGGTCGTTTTCGGTTATCGTGCGGCCGTGGCCGGGATCGACATCATAATAGAATCCGTTCTCTATGGCAGGACCTATTCCGAATTTGATACCAGGGTAGAGGGTTTCAAGTGCTTCAGCCAGCAGATGTGATGAAGAATGCCAGAAAGCATGTTTACCTTCAGCCTCCTCCCATTTATGAAGTTTCAGCGTGGAATCGGATAATATAGGCCTTGAAAGATCAGTAAGTTCACCGTTGACAGAAGCTGAAAGTACTTCTTTTGCCAGCCGGGGACTTATCTGTTCAGCTATTTCAAGGCTTGTAATCCCCTTTCTGAA
>Ga0209408_1000586_pt1 | contig 26695 bp, 24 predicted proteins | sample AD_UKC107_MetaG_FD_184422 | JGI IMG/M metagenome (GOLD analysis project Ga0209408, IMG submission 184422) | Active sludge microbial communities of municipal wastewater-treating anaerobic digesters from Hong Kong - AD_UKC107_MetaG (SPAdes)... | ecosystem: Engineered > Bioreactor > Anaerobic >... | reverse complement strand
TAAGGTAAGGGCGATGTTTGATGATAAGGGCAAGCAGATTGAAGAAGCGGGCCCTTCAATTCCTGTTGAAATTCTTGGTATTTCCGGGGTTTCAGCAGCAGGAGATCCCTTTGAATGCGTTGAATCCGATAAGACAGCGAAACAGGTTTCCCAGAAGAGGATGGAATACAAGCGGATCGAGGCTGCCAAGAAGGTCAGAAAGGTAACACTTGAATCTCTTAACGAAATGATTAAAGAGGGAGAGGTTCAGGATCTCAATATTATTGTCAAGGGTGATGTTGACGGGTCAACACAGGCGCTCACTGAGGCCCTTGAAAAACTTTCAAATGAGGAGGTCCGGGTCAGGGTCATTCACTCCGGTACAGGGGGTATCAATGACTCGGATGTTATGCTCGCCTCCGCATCCAATGCTATTATCATAGGTTACCACGTAAGGCCTACGGGCAAGGTCGCTGATCTGGCTGAGAAGGAGAACGTATCAATCAAATTTTACAATATTATCTTCGAAGCCACAGATGATATCAAGGCAGCGATGGAGGGTATGCTTTCACCTGTGATTGAACAGAAGGTCCTTGGAACAGGTGAAATCAGGCAGATATTCAAGGTTTCAAAGATCGGAACAATAGCCGGCTCTGTCTGCCTGGGCGGCAAGATAATAAGGAAAGCGAAGATGCGTCTCATAAGGGACGGAGTTGTTATTTATGATGGCGAGCTTGCGTCACTTAAGAGATTCAAGGACGACGTTGTTACAGTCGAGTCCGGACAGGAGTTCGGTTTCTCCCTTGAGAATTTTAACGATATTAAAGAAGGAGACACCTTCGAGGCATACGAAATTGTTGAGACTGCCAAGAAGCTGTAGGTTTTATATAAAGGATGAAGTACAGGAAAGACAGGCTTGAAGAGCTGATTAAGAGGATAGTTTCGGAGATCATTTTACGTGAACTGAAAGATCCGAGAATCGGTTTTATTACAGTTACCGGTGTTGAGCTTAACAGGGACCTGTCAGAGGCAAAGATAGGGGTATCCATTCTCGGTTCTTCCACTGAAGTAAGGAAGAGCATGGAGGGAATAAGGTCATCCAGCGGTTACGTTCAGAAACTTCTCGGAAAGGAGCTTAAAATCAGAAGTGTGCCAAGGGTCTATTTCTTTCTGGACAAGTCTGTTGAGGAGGGCGTTGAGCTCGTAAACAGGATTGAAAAACTTGCCGGAGTAGAAAAATCATCAGCTGAAAATGGTTCTGTTGATGATTTTGAAGATGAAGGGGAAGAGTAGACTTTAGTTCTGTGAAAATTTCTGGCTTTAACAATGCGGTTATACTGCTTGATAAACCCGCGGGCAAGACCTCTTTTGATACAATTTCAGGATTGAAAAGGCTCATTGGGATAAAGAAGATCGGCCATTCAGGCACTCTTGATAAATTCGCTTCAGGGCTTCTTGTTGTATGTACAGGGGGGGCCACAAGGCTGACAAGGTATTTTTTAGAGAGCGATAAGAGGTATACCGGGACTATCAGGCTTGGCCTGGAGACAGATACCTGTGATATTACCGGGGATGTAATTTCGGAAAAAGGGTCAGGATCTCTTCCCGAAAAAGATGTAATAGATGCTGTTTCGGAATTTTCAGGATGGATGAAGCAGATGCCGCCTGTTTACTCTTCGCTTAAAGTGGGGGGAAAAAGGGTCAGGATCTCTTCCCGAAAAAGATGTAATAGATGCTGTTTCGGAATTTTCAGGATGGATGAAGCAGATGCCGCCTGTTTACTCTTCGCTTAAAGTGGGGGGAAAAAGGGCGTCAGACCGGGTAAGGAGCGGGGAAGAAGTTTTTCTTGAGCCCAGAGATATCAGGATCGACTCCTTCAGGATAACCGGAATCAGTATTGACCGCGGTGAAGTCGATTTTGACATAACCTGTTCAAAGGGGACATATATAAGGTCTATAGCAAGGGACCTGGGTGAAAAACTCGGCACAGGGGCGTGCCTTTCGGTTCTCAGAAGGGTGGAGTCCGGTCAGTTCAGTATAGAAAATGCCGCAGACCTTGATACTGTCAAAAGATTTATTGACGGAGAGGGGAACGGCTCTTTTATAATGGAACCTGTTGAGGCCCTGAAGGGTTTCGGGACCATGACTGTTGATAAAACAGCTACGGCAAAGGTGATGAACGGTGCCTTTTTCAGCAAGGGTGACGTTATTATTTATGAAAACCGGGGCGATAAGCCCTTTATGATACTGGATGAGGAAAAAAATCTTATTGCAATAGCTGAAATAGATATTGATAAATGGCTGATTAGCTATAATTCCGTTTTTAAATAGTGAGAGTAGTTAAGATATATAAATTTGTAATATGAAATTCCATTTAGTGCAGGGGACTCCGTTTTAAATGAACGCCTTCGCCAGCGGAACGGAACCTGAAATTAAATTTAAGGATAAAATTAATTTTTGAAAAATGTTTAACCAGGAGGATATAGGAAAATGACATCCAAAGCAGAGATTATTGGGAAACATAAGAGGCATGACGGGGACACAGGATCTCCCGAAGTACAGGTTGCTCTCCTTACAGAAAGGATTAATCATCTTACAGAGCACTTTAAGGTCCATCAGAAGGATCATCATTCAAGGAGGGGGCTCCTCAAAATGGTAGGCCAGAGAAGAAGACTTCTGGATTACCTGAAGAAAAAGGATCTCGAAAAATACAGATCTTTAATCAAAGAACTCGGTCTGAGAAGATAATTTTCGGAGGAGTAAATATTGGGAATATCATTAGAGTAAAGGTATAACCGGTATTAAAAAAGAATTTATGAGAGGTTATTGATGACAATTGATATAAAAGTAGAAGTCGGCAGAAATGTAATGAACTTCAATACTGGTTACCTGGCAAAGCAGGCAGACGGGGCTGTTGCGGTCTCTTACGGAGAGGTCGTTGTGTTCGCGAGTGCCGTTGCTTCCAAGGACGTAAAAGAGGGGCAGGATTTTTTCCCCCTCACAGTTGATTACAGGGAAAAGACTTATGCTGCCGGTAAAATTCCCGGCGGCTTTATTAAAAGGGAGGGTCGGCCAAGTGACAGGGAAATCCTGACATCAAGGCTGACAGACAGGCCGCTCAGGCCGCTCTTCCCGGATGATTTTGTTAATGAAGTCCAGATTATCATTTATACAATTTCTGCTGACAGTATAAATCAGCAGGATATATTCGCCATTAACGCGGCGTCTGCGGCTCTTGTTGTTTCAGGTATGCCGTTCCATGGCCCTGTGGGAGCTGTAAGGGTTGGACGTATAAACGGGGAGATGATAGTTAATCCGACTTTCCAGGAAACAAAGGAGAGCGATATTGATCTTGTTGTGGCCGGTACAAAGAAGGCCGTAACAATGATAGAGGGTTTTTCAAAGAACGTAACTGAAGAGGATATGCTTAACGCGGTTGTTTTCGCGCATGAAAATATCAAGAAGATATGCGATGCGCAGGAGGAGCTTAAAAAGGCGGTAAATAAGCCGGTTATGGAGTATACCCCGTATGTTCCTGATGCTGAACTTGCAAAGGCCGCAAGGGAGAGGTATTACCAGGACCTTGTGAATCTTAAAAATATAATGGTGAAAAAACCTAGAGAAGTCGCAAGGGACGAAATAACAGCCCGGGCGAAGGATGAACTTAAGGAAGAATTTCCTGATACAATCGGGCAGATCGGCGGAATAATTGACGAACTGGACGGTGAGATTATGAGGCTCAGGTGCCTTGACGAGGGGATGAGGGCCGACGGGCGCGACCTCAAAGGGATAAGGCCTATTGATATAATGACAGGGGTTCTTCCCAGGGCACACGGTTCCGCGGTATTTACCAGAGGGGAAACACAGAGCCTTGGAATAACAACTCTTGGAACTCTTGCAGAAGTCCAGAAGATGGACAACCTTGAGGGGTTCACGGAGAAAAGGTTCATGCTCCATTATAACTTTCCGCCTTTCTCTGTTGGTGAAGTGGGAAGAACAGGTAATCCGGGAAGGCGTGAAATCGGCCACGGTATGCTGGCAGAGAGGGCCCTTGAATGGACAGTCCCTGATGATCTGCAATTCCCTTACACAATCAGGCAGGTCTCTGAAATACTTGAATCAAACGGTTCATCATCAATGGCGAGTGTATGTTCAGGTTCGCTTGCACTCTGCAATGCCGGTGTTCCAATCAAGGCTCCGGTTGCGGGTATTGCAATGGGTCTTATTATGGAAGGCGAAAGGTTCGCTATTTTAAGTGATATCCAGGGACTGGAGGACCATCTTGGTGACATGGACTTTAAGGTGGCGGGAACTGAGACAGGAATCACTGCATTCCAGCTTGATATAAAAATCGAGGGGATTACACCTGAGATTATGAAAGTAGCCCTTGACCAGGCAAAAGAAGGAAGGCTTCATATACTGAAAACAATGAATTCATTTCTTGCCGCGCCGGAGAAAGAGGTTTCAGTACATGCTCCTAAGATAAGAACAATCAAGGTCAAGACTGAAAAGATCGGCGAGATAATCGGCCCCGGCGGAAGGGTTATCAAGAAGATTGTCGAGGATACAGGCGCAGAGGTTAATATCGATGACACAGGCAAGGTGGTAATCTCATCTGTAAGCGCTGAAGCGATTGAGGCTGCAGAGAAGATTATTCTCGGAATTGCCGAGGATGTTGAAGTCGGCAATATTTACATGGGAACTGTTAAGAAGATCATGGAGTTCGGAGCTTTTGTTGAGATCGTGCCGGGCAAAGAGGGTCTTGTTCATATTTCAAATCTTGACACAACAAGGGTGAAAGAGGTTTCTGACATCTGTGCTGTTGGCGACAAGATGAAGGTGAAAGTAATTAAGATAGACCGTCAGGGCAGGATAGACCTCAGCAGAAAGGAATTACTGGAAGAGAGTTAATGGTGATTAAATACAGGAAGGACAATGATTTTACTGTCCTCCTTGAACCGGTTGATGGCGTGGTCTCGGTCTCAGTGGGACTATGGATCAACAGGGGTTCGAGAGATGAACGCCCTGAACAGTACGGATATGCTCACTTTGTTGAGCATATGCTTTTTAAGGGGACAGAAAAATATTCGGCAAAAGATATTGCAAGAATCGTTGACAGGGTCGGAGGTCAGCACAATGCTGCCACGAACAGGGAGTATACCTGTTACTATATAAATGTTGTATCAGATTACCTTGAGATGTCCCTGGACATCCTGTCAGATATGTATTATAATTCCGTTTTTGACGCTGAAGAGATCGGAAAGGAAAAAAATGTTATTATTGAAGAGATCCGGATGTACGAGGACACTCCGGATGAGTTTATCCACGATTTTTTCATGGAGAAAATGCTCCAGGGCCATCCTCTGAGCCATTCCATTCTCGGAACAGTTGAAGGGATAGAAAATATCTCCAGGGAATCTCTTACCTCTTTTTATAATGAATATTATGTAAATGAAAACGCTATTCTTGTATTAGCCGGCAGCTTTGATCCTGAAAAGGCGAAGTCTCTTATTGATACCTATTTCGGACGCAACAGGGTCAAAACGGCGGTTGTCCCGGTTATAGAATCCTGCTCCCCTGTAAGGGTTGTTGCAGAACATGTTGAAAAGGACCTTGAGCAGGTTCATTTCTGTATGGGGCTTGAGGGGATTAAAAGAGGGGACAATGACAGGTGGAGTCTTTATATTCTGAGTACAATTCTCGGGGGGAGTATGTCTTCCAGGCTTTTTCAGAATATAAGGGAGAAGGAGGGGATAAGCTATTCTATATATTCATTCCACTCATCATATGCCGACTGCGGTGTTTTCGGGATCTACTGTGCTACTCTTCCTAAAAAGTATCACTATACAGTTGATCTTATTATGAATGAATGCAGAAGGTTTTTCCATGAAGGGATTACAGAAGAGGAATTCGTTGATACAAAGACTTACATGAAGGGAAACCTTGCTTTAAGCCTTGAAAGTAACGAGGTAAGGATGAGTCAGCTTGCCAGGAATGAGATGACCTACGGAAGATATTATGATTTTAATGAAATTGTAAGCATAATAGACTCAATAACCATGGATGATTACATGAGGGTTGCTGAGAGAATATTCAGGGATAAACAGTTCTCCCTTGTGTCAGTGGGAAAGCTTAAGAAGAGGGGGAAGGAGGTTCCTGATCTGCGCCTCTGAAATTAAAGATAAATCATTATTATGTCTGATGCCGGCATCTTTTGAGTGTAATGTGCCGCTTTGAAAAAGCCCTGCGGGGCTTTATTGGTGTCATAAAATGAAGTTTTTATGGCATATAAAAAATAATTTGATTTACATCATTTGTGTTTCTTTATATTAATCAAAGATATTTTCTTAATATAGATGGAGTGAAATATGGCACCAAAAGCTGAAGGGATGAACAGTACAATAGGCGAGGGTTCAGTATTTGAAGGTAAGTTCTATATCAGTGGCTCTTTGAAAATTGACGGTAAATTTGAAGGTGAAATAAAGACTGACGAGGAACTTGTGGTTGGTGAAAAGGGCCGTGTTAAGACTGATATTTATGCCAGGTCTGTTGTTGTTGCCGGTACTGTAATAGGGAATATTAATGCCGAGCAGGAGGTCAGGCTTCTTGAGACCGCCAGGGTTCTTGGTGATATTACAGCACCTTCAATATCTATTCAGCGTGGAGTTGTCGCACAGGGGCAGATTATAATAACAGGCGGAAGTGTAAAGAGGGACCCTAAGAAGTTTATAGAAGAGGCATACAGCGGTTCAGCAGCATTAAACAGGATAGCTGAAAAAAAATAGAATTAATGTAAATTATCCGGGACTCCGATAAATTAGAGAGGAATATTTTTTTAACGAATAAAGTATCGTATAATGTTTAAAAAGGGATTTAATACATACAAACTCGGCAACCTTACTGTAAATATTTTTACCCATGATGTGGTTTTTATTTATATTGGCAGAAAGGGAACATATATAAGGAATATCTACAAAAAAGATATAGTAAGGTATTCAAGGCTTTTTGCTATGAGTATGGTGGTTGTTCTTGTATCTTCCCTGATATTTGCGGTTATTCCTTCAAGTGAGGCATCCGCCGGGGGAATCCCGGACGGTGAGACTTATGAAATTTCCGGGAACGGCGCGGAGAATGAAGCTGATGAGAACGTAAAGGTCTACAGCGCCAATGATATTAACAATATACTTGAAGATGAAAAACTGAAAAATGATCTTCTTCTTTCCATAGAAACCGATTATACCGTACCGGTTAAAGATTCCCCGCTTAAGATAAAGACCCACAAGGTCAGGAGAAATGAGAGCCTTTCATCTATAGCCAAAAGATACGGAATTTCCATTGATACAATCTGCGGAAGCAATAATCTCAAATCATACGATTATATCCCTGCAGGAACAACCCTGAGAATACCTAACAAAGATGGGATTCTCTATAATATGAAACAGGGAAACAATATTGTTAATCTTTCAAAGAGGTACAGGATTCCTGTTGAGAAGATCCTGGCTGCGAATGATTTCAGGAATGCCGATTTTGTTCCTGCCGGGGAACTTGTTTTTATCCCTGACGCCAAGCCCCGTAATATATTTGACGGTTTTTTATGGCCTGTGAGAGGGCGAAGGGTAACAAGCGGTTTCGGCTGGAGAAGGAACCCGTTCAATCACGCGTACAAGGAGTTTCATAAAGGCCTTGATATAGCGGCCCGCTATGAGCCTGTAAGGGCCACAAAGTACGGTATGGTCTCCTATGCAGGATGGATGGGAGGGTATGGCAATGTGATTATTATTGCCCATCCGGGAGGCTGGAAATCACTTTACGGACACCTTTCACGCATAATGGTAAAACGCGGGCAGTATGTTAAGCAGGGGCAGCAGATCGCACGCAGCGGCAATACAGGCCGTTCAACCGGGCCGCACCTTCATTTCGAACTGATAAAGAGGGGCGGGCATACCAACCCGCGAAAGTACCTGAAAAGATAGATCTATAACCTTCCGTAACCGTTCTTCTTTAAAAATTTATTGACTCATTTTGACCACTCTGTGATTTATTTATTTTAATAAATGATATAATATAGTTTTGTGAATTAATAAATATAGCTGATGATAGTGTCATTTATAATAGTTTAATTATAAATTTGTTCTGCATATTAGCCCCCTAAATCCCCCGGAGGGGGACTTTAATGCCTTGCCCCCTATGGGGGTGCGGGGGAAGAGTACAGTTTAATAAATTTATCTATATCGGAGCCCATTATGCTTAAGAATGCGAATTTTCTCTGTGAAATCGGGACGGAAGAGATCCCTGCCGGCTATATACCTGCTGCTGTAAAATCTCTGAAAACTGTTATGACTGACAGGTTCAGGGATGAGAGGATCGATTTCAGTGAAATTGAGGTTTATGCCACACCGCGAAGGTTTGCTGTTCTGATATCCGGGCTCGCAGAAAATCAGAGGAGCGAGACTGTTGAACTGAAAGGGCCTTCCGCGAAGGCTGCGTATGATCAGGAGGGGGCCCCCACAAAGGCCCTGCAGGGGTTCCTTAAGGGAAACGGTCTTGAGCCGGGGGATGTTGAGGCCAGGGACACGGAGAAGGGGAGTTATGTTTTCGCGTCGAAAAAACTGGAATCCGGGAAAACCGTGGATATTATTCCGGGAATAATTGAAAACATAGTCCTTACACTGCCCTTCCCGAAGAGGATGAAGTGGAGTGACAAAAAGGTCACTTTTCCCCGCCCGATTGCATATTTCCTTCTGATGTTTAATGACAGCGTAATACCCTTTGAAATTGAGGGAATAAAATCAGGCAACCTTACGAGAGGTCATTTTGTTCAGGCCAATAAAATGATAGAAATCAGCAGTATCAGCGATTATGCAGATAAGCTTCGTGAGAACTGTGTAATTATTGATCAGGACGAGAGGAAAGAGATTATAAGGAAGGGGCTCCTTGCCGCTGCTGAGTCGGCGGGAGGAATTTTATATGAAGATGAGGAGCTTCTTGATACTGTGACCTACCTTGTTGAGAATCCGCATATTATTGTCTGTGAATTTGATAAGAATTTTCTTGAGATACCTGATATTGTGCTAATAGCGGAGATGAAGGAGCACCAGAAATATTTTGCCATAACTGATAAAAACGGAAAACTGATGAATAAGTTTCTCGTTACTGCGAATAACCCTGAAAACGAAAATGTTAAAAAAGGCAATGTGAAGGTCATCTCGGCCAGGTTTACTGACGCGGGATTTTTCTATAAAGAGGATGCTAAAATTAAACTTGAGGATCGTGTTGACTCTCTCAAAAAAGTTCTTTTCCATAAGGAGCTTGGTTCTATTTACGACAAGATTGTCAGGGTTGGTGACGCCGCGGGTATTCTCATAGAACTGCTCGGTATTGATTCCGGTACGGCGGAGAAGATTAAAAGGGCGGTGCTTCTCTCCAAGGCTGACCTTGACACGGCGATGGTTTATGAATTCGCTTCCTTACAGGGACAGGTCGGCAGAATTTATGCACTGAATGAAGGTGAGGCTCCTGAAGTTGCTGACGCAATTAATGATCATTACAGGCCTAGATTCAGCGGAGATATCGTTCCATCAGGAATAGTCTCAATTGTATTGTCGATTGCTGAAAAGATAGATAATATTTTAGGTTCATTCTCAGTGGGCAACATACCGAAGGGCTCACAGGACCCGTACGCTCTGCGGCGGCAGGCAAATGCAATAGTGGAACTTATAATACGGAACAACCTGAAACTCCAGCTTGGTGAAGCCTTTGAACAGGCTGCTGAAAACTACAAAGACGGCGCGACATTGACAGGGAAGATTGTTGAGTTTGTCAATACACGGGCAAAGACAATATTTACCGAAGATGGGTTCAGGTATGACGAGATAGACGCATGTATGATTGAAGGCAATACCGATTATCTCGAACTTCACAGAAGGGCCGAAAGTCTCAACAGCTTCAGAAAAAACGAAAAGTTTTCAGAACTGCTTCTCGGATTCAAGAGGATGAACAATATTCTTGCCGGCTTCAGAAAGGACAATAAAGATTACAAACTTTCATTCAATGAATCACTTATGGAGGAGAAGGAGGAGAAAGAACTTTACGCTTTCTTCAACAGTAAAAGCGCGGAAATGGCGGAGCTTATATCCGGAAGTCAATATGTAAACCTCTTTGAACTGATGATAGAGGCCAAACCTCTGATCGATGCTTTTTTTGATAAGGTGCTTGTAATGGACAAGAGATTAGAGATGAGGGACAACAGGCTTTCGATTATTGAAGGGATACTGAATAATTTCAGGACACTTATCGACTTCTCGAAGATCGCGGATACAGCGGTCAGTTGATCTCCACCATGGCTGATCCGCTTACTTCATTTATATCTGTGTTATTGTTATAATTAGTATCAAAATTTAAGCCATCCCATGGTACAAGGTAACCATTTTCAGCTGTGCGATCATCTTCATCTTCGTCCCAGTGAATTAAGCCAACCCTGTAGAAATATATGCCGGATGTCCCTGCCGGTACTGTTGCACTATCATCGGCCGGTTTGTTAACTGTGCACGTTGTTGTGGTTCCACTGCTTAAATCACCGGACACGGCCCCGGTAAGATAGTCGGCAACAATGACGTATCCTGAATATTCATCGTTTGCTTCCCTTGTCCTGTAGATTTCTATTCCCGCAAAATTTGAGGAGTGGTCGGTTTCGTTCCATGTTATTACAACATCGTCACCAACCTGGCGGGCCTCTATTGAAAAAGATGCCCTCTCGGTTATGGCCCCCTCAATCATGTCTGATACGTATGAACAGCCTGTGGCGGAAAAATTGATTATTGCGGCTAAAATTATCAGTTTTATATAATTTCATGATTGTCCTCTTTATATCCTTACGAAAAGGCTTCCCTCAACAGCCCACTTGTCCGCAGCCTCAACCAGCTTCTTCAGATCGCTGGAGAAGTTGTATTCAGCTTTCATGTCACCGCCGAAATGGACAATATCAAAATTGCATCCGATTATCCATCCGTACACAGCGTTTCCCTTTTCAGGGTTGTTTCTGTGGATCATGATTGCCGGGTCCCAGTACCAGCTTACACCTGTGTAGGCCTTCATCGTCGCTTCATCAGCTTTTGCAATGGGGTCATAGCTTAACAGGATGTACCATTCCTTCGCTTTTGATACGTCTATTTTTTCGGGATTATTTTCCTTTGTATAAATTTCATCAGTTATATACTGGGCCCCGAGGAAGCCCTCCACTGTGAAGGACCGGGCAAAACGCTGGTTAACTTTAAGTGAATATACATGCAGCCGGGCGCTGTCTTTATCATAATGGGCTGATGTTCCTTTATTGGTGTAGGTATCTACCCACACAGGGTCATATAGTTCGTCATTGTAGGCTGCCGTATTTTCATAACCTAAAGTGATTGCAGGGAAGTAAATGCTTTTGGTATCCATTATAAAGCCCAGTCCCTGGTTGAGCTCAACAGACACCTTTGTCGATTCAGGCCTCCCCTCATCTATATTCATGCTGAATGCCATGACCTTGTAGAGTTCAACTGCAAAAAACTTTTTCTTATAGCTCTCTACCGGGTCTGAATAGCTCATTGTACCGTCTTCCTTCGGTTCATATTCATTGTTTATTATATACCCGCCGTGGAAGGTAAAGTAGGGCCTGTATAGTATGGAGACAGCGTAAATATCATCAAAGAACTGCGAATGTTTGTAGTCGGATATGGATTCAGTACCCGCATCGCCTCTGTCCACTTCAATGTCCTTCACAAGCCCGTAGTGAAAGCCCGTGGTGTTGAGCGCCACTATAAAGTCGCTGCCCTCTTCATCCTTTCTGAACCCTCCTATGGGTATTGCAAATGTCATGCTGCCGTAGGTTCTTGTTAATCTCAATTCAGTGGCCTCATATTCACCTGATCCGGAATTGTAGGTGTTTACATCAAAATCAAAGACCCAGTTTATCCTGCCGTATATGTCGAAGTAGAAATTTTTTTCTTTCAGAACATCCCACCTTGTCATGTAGAGTTCCTGGACAGTCTCAGCTCTTGAGACGGAATTGTAAAGGGTTGATGCCTCGTATACAGCAGAACGGGCAGGTGTTACAGCTGCAAAAATGGTGAATAAAACGATTGGAAGATTCAGCCTTATTTTCATGATTTTATACTCTTTCTTCTATTTTAAAAAAATAATAATCAAAAACCAGTTTAAATTCCTGAAATAATCCGGTCGCAAAAAAATAAACAAAAAAAGAAGCTGCGGTACGGAGAATAAAATGAACTATTTTTAAATTAAAAGGAATTATAAAAAAACAGAAATTGAGATCAATTTATTTTTATTATAATTTTATTATTTTAATTAATCTATTATAGTGCCTGCCGGGTTTTCCAGGTCTGCATTCATTAAGGCATCTTTTTAGTGACTGGCTTCCTGTTGAAAAACGAATTGGAAGGAGCTCCAATAAATACTTTTATTTAAAGAAATATATCTTTACATCGGCTTTCATACTACGGAATATCAGTGTATAAAAATTAACGGGAAGTTATGACTGTAAAAGGGTATAACATAAATGACTGGCTTCCGGTCACAAGAAAGGATGCTGATAAAAGAGGGTGGAAGGAGCCTGACGTTGTAATCTTCAGCGGCGATGCCTACGTGGACCACCCTTCATTCGGCAGCGCGGTGATAGGCCGTGTGCTTGAAAAATGCGGCCTGAAGATCGCCATGGTACCTCAGCCTGACTGGCGGGGGGATCATCGTGATTTCAGAAAATTCGGGAAGCCGCGGCTTTTTTTTGCCGTTACTTCCGGGTGCATGGATTCAATGATAAATCATTATACAGCGGGGAAGAGGCTCCGTTCTGACGATGCATATTCTCCTGAAGGGAGGGCCGGGCTTCGCCCTGACTACGCTGTAACCGTATATACGAAGATACTGAAAGAGCTCTACCCGGACGTGCCTGTCATTGCCGGGGGAGTTGAGGCTTCCCTCAGAAGGATTACCCATTACGATTACTGGAGTGATTCACTCAAACCCTCAGTTCTGCAGGAGAGTGGTGCTGACATGATTGTTTATGGAATGGGTGAGAAACCGATTACCGAAATAGTCAGGCTCATGGAGAGAGGGGTACCGTTCAGTTCACTCAAAACTGTGGAGCAGACTGCATTTATTGAAGAATCGGCGGACCAGATAAAGAGGCGAAAGGGATGGGCAGATGTAGAGCTCCCTTCCCATGAGGAGTGTCTTTCTGATAAGAGAATGTTTGGTGAAAATTTTGTTCTGTCAGAGAAAGCATCGGTATCGGATAAACCTGTAAGGCTCATCCAGAAAACCGGGGACCGTTATGTTGTCGTTAATCCTCCGTTTACCGGTCTCTCCTCCGGTGACGTTGATTCCGGGTTTGACCTTCCATATACCCGCCTCCCCCATCCCAAGTACAGGGGAAAAACAATACCGGCGTACGATATGATCAGGCACTCGGTGACAGCTCACAGGGGATGTTTCGGAGGCTGCAGTTTCTGCGCCATAACGGCACACCAGGGGAGGAAGATCCTCAGCAGATCTGAAGCCTCTGTCCTCCGCGAGGTCAGTGCGGTGACAGAGATGCCTGATTTCAGGGGGTATATTTCAGATGTGGGCGGGCCTTCCGCCAATATGTACAGGATGGGAGGGGAGGATGAATCTCTCTGCGCGAAATGTTCCCGCCCCTCATGCCTTTATCCGGCGATATGCGGCAACCTCAGGTTTGATCATGCTCCTCTTGTAAAGCTTTACAGAAGCTGTGAAAAAGTCAGTGGAGTGAAAAAAGTTTTTATATCCAGTGGTGTCAGGTATGACCTGCTTCTCTGCGGAAATTCTGAAAAACGTAAAAAGTTTTCCTGTGATGAATACACTGAAAAACTGGTGTCGGAACATGTTTCCGGCAGACTCAAGGTGGCGCCTGAACACACCTCTCCGCAGGTGCTTAAACTGATGAGAAAACCCCGGTTTGAACTTTTTTTAAAATTTAAAAAGGTCTTTGAAAAAATTTCGGCGGCTGCGGGGCTGAAACAGCAGATTGTCCCTTATTTCATCTCCTCCCATCCCGGCTCAAAGGAGGAGGATATGGCTGAACTCGCCGCACTTACCGCTGAAGAGGGATTCAGGCTTGAACAGGTGCAGGACTTTACCCCTACACCTATGACACTGTCAGCTGTTATATATTACTGCGGATTTGATCCCTATACAGGGGAGAAAGTTTATTCTGCAAAATCGAAAAAGGAGCGAGAAGGGCAGAGAACTTTTTTCTTCTGGTACAGGGAGGAGTACAAAGAGAAAATAAAATCAAAACTTAAAAAAATGGGCCGAGGGGACCTGATCAGAAAAATATTTCCTCGATAGAAGTTTTTAATAATCTCCAAACCTGAGTTGCAATACCTTCTCCCAGAAACATTTTTTTTCAGCCGGGTTTTCGCTGTAGCCGTAGATCCTCCATTCGTCAGAAGAGAATATTTTTTCCCCGGGGCCTGTTTCAGGTGCGAAGATGTTATCCAGGTCCCGGAGGGAGATGTTATCCGATATTACAGGGAGGTCTGCAGCTATCTTCATGTCAGTGAAATCTGTACCTGATTTTTCAGGGAAAAGTTTGCGGTTCCTTTTTAATTTTTCAATTCTTTTGAAAACATCTTCCTTCTCGACCCCGCATAAGAGCATGTAATTGTATTCTGTGCCGGTGTTTTCAGATTGGGTTTTCCCTTTCAGGAGGAGGATGAATATACCCCGCGGATCGACTTCCGGGATGACTACAGGGACCTCCTCCAGCGATGTTATTTCAAGGCTCTCGTTGTATTTTACTGAAAGGGCCTTGATTTCAATCTTTCCAGTGTTTTCTTTCAGGGTTCTGTAGAAGGTGAAATCAGTATGATAATTGGGAACAAACCTTTTAATCCCCTCCTTCAGTATGAAAAATATGATAACACCTTTACCTGTCTCTCCCAGCAGTTTTACATGTTCTGATGCCCGTGTGCTCACTGCGTCAGGGAAGGATGCGGTTGATTTATGAAAAAGGGTACATGACTTCAGCTCAACATATTTCTCCTCCTCCCCCTGCCTGACAAGAAAATCAAACCTGTGCCTCCCGTAAACAGGTTCCCTCCTGATAAGGGATGAGTCTTCAAGGGAGGGAGCTCCGCCTGCCTTAAGAAGCTCCTGGAAAAGACGGTTGCTGTATGTTGAATCGATCATTACAGGATAGCTGTTGTTTATAATATAAAGGATTTTTAAGCTGTATTTTCCATCGATCGGTGAGAGGAGCAGTTCCGCCCCGGGGAGCGCGAGCTCTGATAGCCGGCCTGTATTCGGTACGTAGACTGTTTCTGTTTTTCCATTAATTAAAACTTCAGCAACGAACCTGTTTACTCTGCGGAGGAGTTCTGCCCTTATGAGATGGACCGGGATATTTTTCATTGAGGTGTATTAAAAACCCCGCAAAAGCGGGGCCTTTCTGATTTACTATTTGTCTTTATAAACAGGTTTCCGTTTTTCAATAAAAGCGCTCACAGCCTCTTCTTTGTCCTCTGTGCCGAAGCAGTAGATTGACTGTGCCTGCTCGAACATAAGGGCCGCGTATGTGTTCCCTTCTGCAGCAACATTGACGCCCCATTTACCGAACCTCAGTGCTGATGGAGGAAGGTTGATCATCCTCTTCGCGAGTTTCATAGCCATACCGTCAAGTTCTTCAGGCTTAACGAGATATTCAACGAGCCCTATTCTGTAGGATTCAGCGGCATCGATCATTTCGCAGCAGAGAATGAGTTTTTTTGCCTGCCCGATACCTACGAGTTTTGTAAGCCTTGTTGTTCCTGTCTGGTCGGCAGTCAGTCCGAACCTTACTTCCGGAAGAGCAAGTGTTGAACCTTCCGCTGCAATTCTGATGTCGCAGCTCAGTGCCAGTTCAAGTCCGCCTCCAAGGCAGAAACCTTTAATCGCGCAGATTACCGGGATGGGAAGTTCCTGAAACCTGCTGAATGTTCTCTGGAGAAAATTCAGGTTGTCTTTCACAAACCTTGTATCAACAGTTTTAAGGAATGCCGTGTCAACACCTGCTGAGAAGTGTGCTCCTGTTGAATTAACTATGACCACACGCAGCTGGTTGTCCTGTGCTATCTCCTCCTGAATATCGGCAAGCCCGGTTACAACTTCTTTGTTGAGAAGGTTGAGGCCGCTCGGGTCACAGAAGGTTACAAATGCAATTGGGCCCTCTTTAGTAAGCTTTATGTTTGCATCACCGCTCATAAGTCTACCTCGTCATTAATTATATTATCAGAAATGCCCCGGTAAATAGTTTTATGTTTTTATCTGTTGCCGCTGATAACTTTTCAGCCTCTCCGCATGATCCGTTAAACGCTGAAGCGCGCCATGAAGCGGGTAAGATGATTTCACTGCGGACCTGAAATTTTTACAGTAATCAGTGGTAATACCGATTTATGACAGGCTAATAGTTGAATATTTTTTATTCAAGGAATAAAATTCCTAAAAATCGATTTTTATTCTGTATTCCCTGCTGTTTTCAGAATTCTCTATTACTATATTCTTAAAAAAATTCTGCTCAAGCTGGTATTCGAATGAAGGGAGCCATTTCTTGATTTTTTTCGGTTCCAGAGAGTCTTTTTTCAGAGAGATTTCCATGCTGAAGTCACGGAGAAAAACGTCAAGGCGTATATCTTCACCGCCGGTGGATTTTATTACAGCTTCAAGCCTGTTGATATCAACATTTTTTACCTGGATATGTGATTCAGAGCCCAGGGTCAGTGCCGCGATATCAAGAACTTTCATGTAATCTATGGATGTCATCTGTTCACCTCTTTCCGGAACTTTTTTTTGTGAAGATTTTCTGCCAGTAGGAAATCTCTTCATCTGTTATTTCAGGATTAATCTTTTCAAGTTCTTCTTTCCGTTCTTCCTCTTCAGTGATGGAACTTTCAAATGAGTGATTAACAATGTCGGCAAATTTTTCGCTGGTTATATTTTTCGCGCCGAACCTGTTTATATAAAAAATTATATCCTTATCGGAAGTTATAACTGTTATCATTTTCGGATTTAAATCTTTTTTAATAAACTGTTTAATAATGAAGTCAGCTGAATAATCGAGTGAGTAATAGACATCAATTGTACCTATTTTTTCACTCCTTATTTCAATAGAGGGTTCTTTTTTGCCGTCAAATACGACTGTTATTCCCCCCTTTCTGATCTTCTGGTAATCACGCAGTATTTCCAGGAGCCCGTCTCTCGCCTTGTTGAGCTGACCGTAGCACATAAAGGCCTCAAGCTCAGGGAATTTGTAGATCAGGTTGAATCCATCTATCAGCAATGACATAAGTTTAACTGTCAGAGGCTTTTAACAAAAGCCTCAATCCTCTCAAGGGCTGTTTTTATATTGTCCATTGATGTGGCGAATGAGCACCTTATATGGTTCTTCCCCGATTCGCCGAATGCGTTTCCGGGAACAACAGCCACTTTATACTGCTCAAGGAGTTTAAGGGCAAAGTCCCTTGCGGTCAGGCCTGTGGGCGTTATGTCGGGAAAAGCGTAAAAAGCCCCTTCCGGGTAGAGGCATGGGAGCCCGATGTCGTTGAAGGTTTTGGCTATATAGTTTCTCCGCCTGGTATATTCAACAAGCATCCTTTCAACATCCCTCTCTCCGTGCTGCAGTGCTTCAATTGCCGCGTATTGTGATATTGACGGGGCGCAGAGTCCTGTGTACTGGTGGATCTTCAGCATGATATCCATGATAAATTCAGGGGCTGCCGCGTAACCGAGTCTCCATCCTGTCATGGCATGGGATTTTGAGAAGCCGTTAAGAACAATGGTCCATTCCTTCATCCCGGGAACAGAGGCAATTGAGAAATGAGGTTTTCCGTATGATATTGCTGAATATATTTCGTCTGAAATTACGAGAATATTATTTTTCTGTGTGATTTCCGCTATCTCCCTGAGCAGTTCCTCCGGGTATGAGAGGCCCGTGGGGTTTGAGGGGTAGTTAAGGAGAATAGCCTTTGTTTTCGGTGTAATCGCTTTTTTTAACCTGTCCGGATCTATCCTGAAACCCTCATTAAAATAAGTGGGAATAATCACAGGTACTCCCAGGACCAGTTCAATATTGGCCGCATAAGAAACGTAGCAGGGTTCTATTACAATTATTTCATCTCCGGGGTTTATTATGCTCCTCAGTGCAAGATCAAGGGCCTGACTTACACCCATTGTTACAAGAATCTCTCTGTCAGGGACATAGTCAACGTTGTACCTGTCGTGAAGGTGCCCGGAGATCAGTTCAAGAAGTTCAGGCACGCCCCTGTTCGGGGTGTAATGTGTTAATCCTTCGCGGATTGCATTTATACCTGTGTCTGAAATTCTCCAGGGGGTTTCAAAATCAGGTTCACCCACACCGAGTGAAACGCAATCTTTCATGTTATAGACAATATCAAAGAATTCCCTTATGCCTGAAGGCTTGATATTGAGACCGCTATTGGATAACAGTTTTGAAGGATCTTCTTTTTTTTGTGAACGTGTCAAATTAATGCTCCGGTCTGTTTAATTTTCCTTTTTACGGAGAATCACTCTGTTCTCCTCCCTTGAGAAACCTTTTTTGATACAGAAATTTAGAGATTCCATATTATTTTCCGGGAGCGCAATAAAAAAATCTTCTGCGCCCGATTTTTTGCCCCTGATCAGATATTTTTCAATCAGCGCGGAGCCTATCCCTGAACCACGAAACTTTTCATTAACAAAAAGATACTGAATAAATGATTTTTTTTCATCCTTGTTTCCGGCTATGAAACCGAGTATTTTCTTTTTTCTTGCTGCGGTGAGAATTATCGAGTTTTCAGACATGAACAGTTCAGCAAGTTTTTCAGCGGTAAAACCGGCATTTATGAAAAGAGGCATTTCTTTTACAGAGAGATAAATCTGCCGGAGATCGCTCTCTACGGCCTTTCTGATTATTATACCTTTTTCAGAAAGTTTCATTTTCGTATAAGTTTCCTGAAGTTTTCAGATACGGAATCCTCGAGCTTTGACTGAGGTACCTTTTTCAGATCTGCTATAAATTTGAAGGTATGTTTTATGTACTCGGGAACGTTCGGCTTTCCTCTGAGAGGTACTGGTGTGAGAAACGGTGAATCTGTTTCTATAAGTATCCGGTCAAGGGGAACATAGGCGGCCGCATCATGCAGTTCAACAGCGTTTTTATATGTCACGTTCCCCGCAAAGGAGATCATGAACCCCATGTCAAGAACGCGTTTAGCCGCGGCTGAATCCCCGGCAAAGCAGTGCATTATTCCGTGCCCGGCCCTCTTCTTTTTCAGGAGATCAATCCCCTCCTCCATAGCGTCCCTTAAATGTATTATCAGGGGGAGTTTATGTTTTTTCGCAAGGTCTATCTGGTACTCAAAAGATCGTCTCTGGATATCTTCAGACTGCTTCATCCTGTAGAAGTCGAGACCGCACTCCCCTATGCCCAGGAGCAGGCTGTTGAATTTACCTTCCATCTCTTTACCTGTGAAAGAGGCGAGTTTTTCAAGAGAGGCCTCATCAGCGTTTGAAGAGGGGTGAATTCCCAGCGTATAGTATAAGCCGTTTTTGTAATTTCTTTTTACAAAGTCCCGTGACCATTCAAGACCCTTTGCGTCAATTGATACCTGAACCCCGTATTCTATATTATTGTATTTCAGTGACCTGATCAGATCCTCTTCAGTGATCTTTTTGTCCTCAAGAATTATGTCAAAATGACAGTGTGAATCTAAAAGCATTTCAGAACCTTCATTATTTATTAACTTTTTTCAGTTACTTGAGTTAGGCGTTTTATTATTAACATTTTTCATATTCATCTGTCATTGCGAGGAGCTTAAGCGACGAAGCAATCTGTTCCGGATAGAAAATATTCGGTATAAACCGGTATTGTTTCCAGCCTTAACAGATTGCCGCATTCCCTCCGGTCGTTCGCAATTAGATAATTTAAATAATTATGATATTTAAACCAATAATCCTATCTTCAATGTTAAATTTAGCCTAACTCAAGTCTGTTATTGACTCTCCCCTGAAATGTGCTAAATTTTCAAGAATAAAAACCGGAAAACCTGTTGTTAGCCTCTGTGTGAAAGTTGCGGATATGAGAATCAGGGAAAAATTCGGATTCAGCTATAACAACTTTTTTACAGATAGCACAGAGGCTGAAGAGTGGCTTTTAAATAATTAAAAGCCGCTTACCTTATATCAGGATAGTATCCCAGGGTAAGAGATGTTCCCCGCCCTTTTATTTTGTAACTGTTTTTAAGTTTTATATTGCTTTTACCCGATTTGATTGAAACAGGGGGGGTAATATTTTTATTGCTCCACCCGAGCCATGCGTACTCCGGGAGAAACCTGACATACCTGTATTTATCAGCGGGATTCATCTCTCTCCTGTAGTTGCGTCTGGCATCACTGCACTGTTCAGAGGCAAAGTCATACCCCTTGTATCCTCCATAAAGGAAGACTGCAGCCCCGGCACCTACCACTTCACTGGAGTTGACGTAAGCTCCCAGTGCAACGAGTGCAAGGCCCGCTCCTCCTACAAGAGTAAAGATGAGAAGCCCCCCTCCTACTGCCATGGCCATATGTGAAACCATTTTACCTGAACTTACACCAAACTGTTCTGTGTATTTGAAATCATCAATGGTGTCAGAGAGCTCACTGTTTCTCGTTTCATGACGTTTATACCAGTACGATGAGTCGGGAGTTATAAAGAGGTTGAGTTTTTCAAACTCTCCCCCGGTTAGAGCTATTCTGCTGCCTGTACCTTTCCCTTCGAATGACACCCCCCTGAGGCCGCGGACGAAACCTTTTGCGTCAGGGTCCCAGTAAGGTTCATAACCTGTGCCTCCCATGAGCAGAACCAGGTTGGCTGGTGCTTCATCCATTTTGAGCAGCGGCCTTAGCCATTTTACTTCAGGATCAAGCTGTATTGCCCGCCTGAAATCGGCGCAGGCGTCATCCCACTCCCCGCATATACTCCACATGAGGCCGCATACTATACGCATAAAGGGATCGTCAAACCTCCCCTCCGCGCTGAATTCGTTGCTCAGGAAAACAGCAGCCCTGTTTACCTCAACCCTTGCCGAATCCATGTCCCCTTTCATGGAATATCCCCAGCAGAGCAGAAAGTGCATCCATATTATCTCATGTTCAGAGGCGTAATAACCGTCAGGAGTTTCGATGAAGAAAAACGATTTAACGCCCCTTGAAATTTTATATCTTACCTGGTCTTCGATTTTATGCGAGTAGGCCGCAAGTGCTTTTATGTCAGGGTTTCCTGCAAGGAGGTTCAGGTAAGTCCGTTCCATTATTGTTATGAATGTTTTACCCTCGCCTCCGGGGAGTGCTTTTACCGCACCTGTAATGTCATCTGAAGCGAGATATGATGTTGAGCTTATATAGTCATCTTTTGTGTTAAGCCCGGAGCAACCGGTAAGAATGAGGGCCGGTATAAGTATGAGAGAGATAATTTTTTTCACAGTGACACCTGACATGATTTTATAATTTCCTGATATAAAGCTGATAATTTTTTAACATAAAACTGTTTATTTATCCGGCAGGTATAGAGGATAATATGAATAAGATCAATTATAATATTGGTGAAAGAGGATTTATTGATGAATTCAGAAAAAGCCTTGGCATCACTGATGACGGTTTGGTCTCCCCGGACAGTATACCATACGCGGGGAGCGACAGTACCTGCGGCATAGAGAATGAATTCCAGACAGCTGTAAAAGGGAGCCCCGCTGATGTTGATCTTGCAATTTATATAAGGGAATCAGGGTACCTTCGCAACCTCATAAGAAGGGCGGAGAGGGGGGACCTGCCGTGGAAGAGAGTCAGGGAGATAACCGGATTTCTTGAAGAGAACAGGACAGGTATATGGGAGAACAGCTGGGTCCGGTTCCCCCGCAACCTGCTCAGTTTATACGCTGAATCGGTGTTCCGCAGTGATATCAGGGCTGATAAGAAAAATCCTGATAGCCCTGAAAGGGGGGACGTAAAAAGCTTTGTCATCAGCAGGAACGGCGAGGAGTGGCTCCGTATCCCTGTAAGCTATATGCTTAAGCTTTCCCTTGCTGACGCTGTTAGCGGTAGTTCTTTTATACATCCTGTAATACGGTGGAGCGGAGAAAGTTTTCTTGACTGTTACCTTAATGATAACACTTCTCCTGAAATAGTTTCCTTCTTTCCTGTCAGGGGATCTGCCGATTCCTCAATGGCAGATAATATCAGGGACCAGAATCTGAAGAGCTACCTGCTGACACAGATGCTGGTTATGTATGCCAATAAGAAATTTGAGCTTTCGGCCCTCGGGCAGGAGGTCTCTTTATATTTTTCTCCCCATCCCCCGGTAAGACAGAAAAGGCTGAATGAAATGGTAACTGATTCATTTTACAGGGAACTCTTTATGAGCCCCTGCCTGTCGGGTTGGGACAGGGGGGAGGATAAGCACGCCTACATGAACCTCTGCCACCAGGTGCTGTCACGAAGCAGCCTGAATTCTGTGCTTAAACTCAAGGAGGCGGGGATTATTTCCGGGAACAGGGTGTTCCTTAAAGGGATCTCAAACATAAGCCTTGCGAACAACGGCACCCATATAAGTATAGGGAGCAGAAAACTTAATGAGATCATGAAAAGCGGCGACAGGGGATACGGCCCTGTAAATGAGAAATATTTCGGCGACCTTGCGGTAAAGATCTATGAGCATTTTGTGCCGCTTTTTTCAGGTACATATACTGCCGCGCCTTACCGCCTGGGGTATGAGGATTTTCATCCGGAAAAGGTTCTGGGGTTTCTCTGCCATGAGCTTGACTACACCTATGTGAGGATGATCTGGCGAAGGTGGCTTAAGAAGGCTGACATTAAGATATTCGGGAATCCCGTTATACCCTTCGGGTCGGAGGGGATTGAGAAATTCATGGCACGCATCTTCCGGCTCAGGGGGGATTATGTAAATGACTTCAGGCTAATGGACTACCTTGTTGCACTTCTCAGCACTGATGAGAGCCCGGCCCTTAACGGAGTAATGGGGAATGATGATAAACTGAAGCAGGACCTTGTGTCAATGGGTATCTTTGACAGGAATATGTCAGTCTATTCTCTCTACAGGCAGAGGAGCCTTGCAAACAACGGTTATACAGGTTTTGAGGGGAGGTATTATTCACTCTTTGAAAGCCTTGGAGCGGACATGAGGCACGCGGCCAGCCTTCAGGTTCTGGTTACGGCACTGGCATACAGGTATATACTGAACGGAGAGGTAACACATGGCAGTATCCCCGATTCACCTGAGACCGAGAGTGAGAGGAGGCAGATCCTTTTCGGCTCATCAATAGGTATACCTACTTTTTACGTGAGGAAAAACAACAGTAACGCACTGATGATGAAGATACTCTCTCTAACCTCGAAATCCAGGAACAGCGGCAGGTATCAGGGGTATCTCAGGGTGCATAATGATGAATATAAAAAGGCGCTTCTGAAAGTTTTAAGGGGTGACGGGGCTGATCTCATTGAAAGTCTTGGTATGGAGGATACAATGAGAGACCTTGAACTCAGGGTCAGTGAGCCTGGGCTATATTCCGCTGCAGCGAAGATAAAGAAGGGGATACTTGAGGTTGCGGGGGAGAAAAAGCCCCTTAATATGCCGGCGGATGAGTTCAACCAGTGCGCTGAAAAATTTTACAGGGAAAACCTGAGAAACAGGCATATGGGCGAGGCGCTTGAGGTCTTTATGAAAAGCGTGGAGGAGATTGAAAGGGATTACGATTCATTCCCCGCGGATGTGAGGTCGGCGCTCGGTAATGTGCTTAACATCAGGAGCGCCTCCAGGTTCGTGGAGCTGCACGGTGAAGAGCTGATGACAGGGACAATCCCGCTGCTTTTTCTCAGGTCTGCTATTCACCTTCTGCTGATTTCCCTTCATATAGATAAAATGAAGTGTTCGGCAATTGAAAAAAGCGGCAAAGAAATTTTTGAGATAAGGGTCACAGGATGAAGCATCAGTATATAGTAAGGGAGACAGGGGACGTGGCGGATGAGGAGTTTTATCACGATAACCTTGTCAATTATCTCTATTCTTTCATGAGGGAGGAGCATTCACTTGTGTACAGGCTTGTCACATCAAGGTGGATATCATCCCTTATGGCCTGGGTCAATTACGATTTTCCTGCCGGTGCGTGGCTGAGCGGAGGTTCAGATTTTCTGGAGAGATCGGGCATCGATATTTCAGAGTTCTATGACCCGGTTGATACACTTGATACAGCAAGAAAGTTCTTTGAAAGAAAGATAAGGTACACCCAATGCAGGCCTATGCCCGCGGGTGAGGGTATAATAGTGTCTCCCGCTGATTCAAGGGTGATAACAGGTTCATTTGAAACAGAGAGTCTCCTTTTTCTGAAGGAGAAGTTTTTCTCTCTGGATGACCTTCTTGGAAGGGGCCGGGGGTGGAAGAGTCTGTTCAGTAACGGCAGCTACGCCGTATTCAGACTCACCCCTGACAAATATCATTACAGTCATACGCCTGTATCGGGAATTGTGAAAGACTACTACGAAATTGACGGGGCATATAACTCCTGCAATCCAGGGGCTGTTATAGCGGTTACTGACGCCTATTCAAAGAACAGGAGATCTGTGACAGTGTTTGACACTGACGTGAGTGGAGGAAGCGGCGCGGGGATGGTTGCCATGATAGAGGTTGCCGCGCTGATGATCGGAGACATAGTACAATGTTATTCCGAGACACTGTATGATAATCCTGTGCCTCTGATGCACGGCATGTTTCTGCAAAAAGGTCAGCCCAAGAGTCTCTTCAGACCGGGGAGTTCAGTTGACATACTGCTCTTTGAAAAGGGGAGGATGGAGTTTGACAGGGACCTTGTTGAGAATTCCATGAAGAGCGGTGTGGAGACCAGGTATATGAAAAAGTTTACAAGGCCCGTTGTGGAGACTGACATAAAAGTCCGGTCTTCAATCGGGAGTGCAATAAAAAGAGGGGCAGAATGATTAATATAATATTTCCGGTTTTACTCTGTTTATTTTTATTTGTTGTTTATTATTTCGCGTTCAGGTTTCTGCCGGGGGAGAGATGGCAGGTCTTTGCGTCCCTCCCTATGAGCAAAATGGAGAACGGCAGGTGGGAGGGTGTTAATATTACATATTACGGGATAATACTTTCAACTGGATATGTTATTGCCATTACACTTTTTTTCATACTGTCGGCATCGGCAGGGGCTACCTGGCTTTTTGCCGGCGCTGTAACAACAGCTGTTATGTTTATTTTTATTCCCGCAGCCAAGGTCATGGCTTTCGTTGTGGAGGGGAAAAAAAATACCATCACAGTTGGGGGTGCATCATTTGTGATGTTGCTGGCTTCTCCATGGATTGTAAGGGGTGTTAATTATTTTTTTTCTGTTAACGATCTCCATGGGACAGGTGAATCTGTTATAATGGCGGCAATGGTGACAGCATACGCTCTGGGGGAGGGGATAGGGAGACTTGCCTGCATAAGTTTCGGATGCTGTTACGGCAGGCCTGTTACAGGGCTCCCGCTGCTTCTCAGGGTAATTTTTTATAAGTGGAATTTTGTATTTTCAGGCGATACCAAGAAAATATCTTATCATGATAATCTTAACGGCACCCCTGTTGTTCCGATACAGGGTATAACAGCAATTCTCTATACAGTGACAGCTTCATTTTCTATCTATCTTTTTCTTGAAGGATATTTTATAATCTCATTTTTTATTTCTCTCACAGTTACGCAGTTATGGAGGTTTTTCTCCGAGTTTCTCAGGGCTGATTACAGGGGAGAGGGTAAAATATCGGCATACCAGATTATGAGTCTCTTTATAATTCCATATTTCGCGGTATATATGCTTTTTTTCAGGCCTGAAACTCCCGGCAAAGCTGATATTCTAAGCGGGGTTCTTTTTATATGGCATCCGGCTGTATTTATACTTCTTTCCGTCATGTGGCTCGGCTGCCTTTTATACACAGGGGTAAGCAGAGTTACCGCAGCTGAGATTTCTCTCTATGTTGTAAGTGACAGGATATAACGGGCATCTTTTTTTAATTAAACCGGCATAAGATGAAGTACACCTTTGAAGGGATATCTGCAGGATATCCCTTTTTTATCTGATTATATTGTTGTGAAAAGGGTTGACACTCCTTTTTAAAAATTAAACCTGTTCAGACCGGAGAAAGATTGGTATGAGCGAAGATATAATGCCTTTAATAATTGATGAAAAGGCCTGTAACGGCTGCGGCAGGTGTGTTGATGTATGCATGATGAATGTTCTTGAGCTAAGGGAGAGGAGTGACGGCACAAAGGGCAGGGTTGCAGCCATTGTAAGGCCTGAAGAGTGCATGTTCTGTGAGGCATGTGTAATAGGATGCAGGAGTACAGCCATACTCCTTAATCCACGGGCAGGGAGCGCCATGATTAAAAGCATAAACGAAAATATGCTCCGGCCCAAAAAAAAGTGGTTCAGATCAAAAAAATAAAGATTAGCCTGTAAGGTCATCATCCTCTCAGGGGATTTTTTTATGCCTTATATTTCTTCCTCCCCTCACTGAATAGGGAGGGTTGATTTATTTAAAATAAATAGTTAAATTAATAGAATCACCCGATTGATAAATACCGGTTTTGCGGGGAACTGAGACTGTAAAATAAAAACCACGGTAC
>Ga0209408_1000583_pt1 | contig 26851 bp, 23 predicted proteins | sample AD_UKC107_MetaG_FD_184422 | JGI IMG/M metagenome (GOLD analysis project Ga0209408, IMG submission 184422) | Active sludge microbial communities of municipal wastewater-treating anaerobic digesters from Hong Kong - AD_UKC107_MetaG (SPAdes)... | ecosystem: Engineered > Bioreactor > Anaerobic >... | reverse complement strand
TGTTCAGGCGCAGACAATTCCGGTGATCCCTGAGGATCCCCAAATAGAAAAACAAATTGACAAGATTTTGTCCAAAATGACCCTGACCGAAAAGGTGGGGCAGATGACGCAGCTGGATATCAACCTGCTTTTGCCCAACATGCAGTCCAAAATGATGGAACTGATTATGCTATCGCAGGAAGACCTGGAAGCGTTGATCAAGGAACACGGACTGGAAAATGAATACGATGCGGCCGACCTTGCCGACAAGGACAAAATAAGGCAGAACGGATTCAAGTTTTACCAGCTTCAGCAACAGATACAGATGAAGAAGGGCGTAGAATTTGATCCGGCTATCATGGATACGGTATTTGTCAAATACAAAGTAGGATCCATCCTCAATACGCCTTTTACCACGGCCCAGAACGTAAAACAGTGGAATCACATTATCAAGACCATCCAGAACAAATCCCTGGAAGCTATTGGTATCCCCTGTCTTTACGGATTGGACCAGATCCATGGATCTACTTACATAGCAGATGGCACGCTGTTCCCGCAGGGAGTCAACATGGCCGCGACTTTCAACCGGGAGCTGGCCCGCCGTACGGGTGAAGTGACCGCTTACGAAACGCGGGCCGGGGGCATTCCCTGGTCGTTCAACCCGGTTCTGGATATGGGACGCCAACCGGCATGGCCCCGCCAGTGGGAAGGCTACGGCGAAGATCCCTACCTGGCCTCGGAGATCGGACGCGAAGTTATACTCGGCATGCAGGGAGACGATCCCAACCGGATTGGCAAAGAAAACATCTCGGCCTGTCTGAAACACTATATGGGTTACGGTGTTCCGTTCAACGGACTGGACCGCACCCCCGCCATCATCAACGACCAGGATATGCGCGAAAAGCAGTTTGCTCCTTTCCTGGAGGCGCTGCGCAACGGGGCGCTGTCCATCATGACCAACTCCTCTACCATCAACGGAGTGAACGGCGTGGCCAATCCCATCCTGCTGACCCAATGGGTCAAGGAAGACCTGGGCTGGGACGGAATGATAGTCACGGACTGGGCGGATATCACCAGCCTGTATGAACGCGACAGGATCGCATCTTCTTACAAAGAGGCGGTGAAAATGGCCATCAACGCAGGCATCGATATGGCCATGGTTCCTTCCAGCTGGCAGTTTTGCATAGACCTGAAAGAACTGGTAGAAGAAGGGGAAGTTCCCATAAGCCGTATTGACGATGCCGTAAGACGTATCCTGCGTCTGAAATTCCGTTTGGGCCTGTTTGAAACGCCGTATACCGTATTGAAGGATTACCCCCGCTTTGGGGATCCCGCCTTCGCAGCACTATCACTGGAAGCAGCTCAAGAATCCATGGTGTTGCTGAAAAATGAAAACAACATCCTTCCCCTGCCCAAAGGCAAAAAGATCCTGGTAGCAGGACCCAATGCCCACACCATGAGGGGCTTGAACGGGGGTTGGAGCTATACCTGGCAGGGAAGCGGGACAGATGGTTTTACCGAACCATTCAATACCATCCTGGAAGCCATGCAAAACGAATTTGGTCGTGAGAACATCATTTATGAACCGGGCGTACTTTACAACGAGCGGGGATTCTGGACCATGGAGCTTGAACCGGAAATTGAAAAATCAGTTGCAGCAGCGACTGGTGTAGATTACATTGTGGTTTGCATCGGGGAAAATTCCTATTGCGAAACGACCGGAAATATTAACGATCTGCACATTTCACAGAACCAGGCTGATCTGGTAAAAGCATTGGCAGCTACCGGGAAACCCGTGATCCTGATCCTGAATGAAGGCCGTCCCAGGGTGATAGCAGACCTGGTACCCCTTGCAAAGGGCATTGTGAACGTGATGCTTCCCGGCAATTTCGGCGGGGATGCCTTGGCAAATCTGCTTGCCGGAGAAGAAAACTTCAGCGGCCGGCTGTCCTATACCTATCCCAGCGGCCCCAACGGCTACACCACCTACGATTACAAAGTATGTGAGGCCCGATCCCCCATTGAAGGACCCTACGATTATTTTGCCAACACCCACATCCAGTGGCCTTTCGGATTCGGAATCAGTTATACCACCTATGCCTATTCCAACCTGAAAGCAGACAAAACATCGTTTACGGCAGGGGATGCGCTTACCTTTACGGTAGATGTAACAAATACAGGTGAAGTGGCTGGCAAAGAAAGTGTACTACTCTATTCTTCCGACCTTTACGCCTCATTGATGCCGGACAACAGGCGCCTGCGGGCTTTTGAAAAGATCTCCCTGCAACCGGGTGAAACGAAAACCGTCACCCTGCACATCCCGGCACAAGACCTGGCCTTTGTGGGACAGGACGGAAAATGGGTGCTGGAAGAAGGCGACTTCAAAATAGGAGTTGGCGATCAGAGTTTGATGATCCGCTGTACGCAAACGCACTTTTGGGAACAGCCCAACCGCCCGTGAATCTTCAAGATGACGCGCCACTGCAAATTCACCCGAAATGCATAGCGCTGTTTTTCGGCAAGTTGCGCTTCAGCTGTTACTCAAGTGGCGCGTCATCTTGAAGATGGAACCGCATTTCGGCAGGATTTGCCGAGGTATACGGATCCCAACGTGGAAGGCCTTCCACATTGGGATCTCCTTTTTTCATAAAGGCCGTCCAGTGGTCGATCATCCGCCGGCTGAGTTCGCGGTCCTGTGCAATAAAAGGCCGCCAGGCACGGTCCAGGGTACCAAACACGTACCACAACTCGGCCGAGTGGAATGCCCCGTTGTCGTCCCCGGGCAATTCCCGGTCAAAACGGTAGATGTAAGCCGGCCGCCTGCCCCGGTATTCCAGCGCGATGCTTAAATCGTAAAGCGACTGGCCGGTCATCAAGGGACTCAAATCGTCCTTGCACCCTCCTATCATGAAAGGAATGTCGGCTATGTCGCCTTCCATGGCCGCTTTACTGAATTCTTCCACCAGCACGTACCGGTCAATATTGGGACGAAGCATCATAAACCGTTTGTTTTTGATCATCCAGCCGGTGAACAATTCCTGCAACTCTTCAAACGTTAGCGCCCGCATCTGTTCCAAAGTAGTGATCTCTGTATCTGAAAACAATTCCTGTCCCACCTGCTCCATCTGTGGAAGAAATGGCGTTGTACTCAACCCACTTAAACCTCCGCCACTCTGGATGATGGCCCGTTGCATCTTATCCCGGCTCAAAGGGGAAGTAACCATGGCCTGAACACTGCCGGCACCGGCAGACTGTCCGAAAACGGTAATATTTTGAGGATCGCCACCAAATTGCTCAATATTGGCAATAATCCAGTCCAAAGCAGCAATCTGGTCCAACAGTCCGTAATTACCTGAAGAATTGTTTGGGCTCTCCCCGGTCAGCAACGGATGTGCCAGGTATCCAAAAAGTCCCAGCCGGTAATTAATTGTCACCAGGATCACACCCCGTTTGGCGTATTCCATCCCGTCAAACTCTATTTCGTGCCCGAATCCCTGCATGTACGCACCGCCGTGGATCCACAGTGCCACAGGTAATTTTTCCCGAGGCTTTCCGGGCGCAGGCGTCCACACATTTAGGTACAGGCAGTCTTCACTGCGCAACGGATCCCCCTCGGCATAAAATTCCTTCACGTAATCGATGCCCGTGCCGGCTGTTCCGCTAACTTTATCCGTCTGCGGGGCGGCAGGGCCAAATGCATCGGCCAAAAGCACCCCTTCCCAGGGTACTACGGGCTGCGGCTCCTTCCAACGCAACGCTCCCACCGGCGGTGCGGCATAAGGAATACCCCGGAATACATAAATGCCGGGGATTTCCGTTTCCACTCCCCGGACCTTACCTCCGGTAATTTCCAGTATGGGTTCACTGCTGCATGCAGCCAGCAGCATTATTCCAATAAGCAATAGCAACTTTTTCATGGCTGCAATTTAGGGAATCTCAGAGATTCTGCGCAACATTGTTTTATTGAAAGTTGTAATGTTCAGTATAATAGCGAATTGGGTTTTTCGGTTTGGAATTCTTGCGCAGAATCTCTGAGATTCCTTACTTTGCATCATGAAACTGGTTTTTTTGGACGCAGCGACCATGGGGGATGACATTGATCTGAGCCCTTTTGAACAATTTGGATCGTTAACTGTTTATCACAATACCCTGCCGCAGGAGGTTATTCCCCGTATTACAGAAGCCGACATCGTGTTGGTGAACAAGGTGAAGATAGGACGGGAGCACATGGAGGCGGCCCGGGAATTGAAACTGATTTGTGTAGCGGCCACCGGGATGGATATCATAGATCTGGAATATGCGGCCAAGGCAGGGATCACGGTGATGAATGTGGCCGGGTATTCCACCAACAGTGTGGCGCAAACCACTTTCCTGCATATCCTTTCCTGCGTGCAACAGGGCCCCTATTTCAACCAATTTGCCCATTCACAGGCGTATGCGGAAAGCGGGCTGCCTACCCATTTTGGGGGGCGGTATTTCCACGAACTCAACGGCAAGCGCATGGGAATCATCGGGATGGGCGCCATCGGGCGGAAAGTGGCGGGCATCTCCTCGGCTTTCGGCATGGACGTGGTGTATTATTCTTCCTCGGGAAAAGACCGTGCCGGCGGGCAATACCGGCGAGTGGAACTGGATGAACTGCTGCGCACCTCGGATGTGGTAACCATCCATTCCCCCCTCAATGCAAAAACGCGCGGATTGATTGGAAAAGCCGAGTTGGAAAAAATGAAGGCCTCGGCCTATCTTTTCAATATGGGCCGAGGGGCCATCGTGGACGAATGCGCGCTGGCCCATGCGCTGAACGAAAACCGCCTGACAGGTGCCGGGATGGATGTTTTCAGTGCCGAGCCGCTCCCCGCGGATCATTGTTACCGGCGGGTAAAAGACCGTTCAAAACTTTTCCTCACCCCGCACATCGGCTGGGCCTCCATAGAAGCGCGGAAGCGCCTGGTAGCCATGATGGTGGATAATATCAATCGATATATAACTTCCCGTTCAGGTGATCGATCTCGTGCTGAAAAATAACGGCTGTAAACCCTGAAACCGTATCACGAACGATCTGCCAAGAATCCTGGTTTCTGTATGCAATCACTACCTGGGTGGAACGCAGGACCGTATCCCTTTCCCCCGGCACGGAAAGGCATCCCTCCCAGCCCCATTTCTTCTCTTCACCATATTTTTCTATCACCGGGTTGACATAGAATTCAAAAGGTTCGCCTTCCTTGTCCAAACGTTGCACAGCAATCAGTTGCTTGCTGATACCCACCTGCGGCGCAGCAATCCCCACCCCGGTGTTGGCCGTATCCCGAACGGTTGCCAGCATACGGGCTTTTAACGTGGCATAGGCCTTTGTATTCATATCCCTGCGATTGAGGGGACCGGCATTCAAATGCAGAAACCTCAATTCTTCCGGTACCCGGTTGGTAAAAAGGGGCATGATCTTTTCCCAATCATCGGGTTTGCCTATGCGGTGTTTCTCTATGGATGAAAAATTGCTGCAGGCAACGGCCAGCAATAATAAAAAAGATAGGAGTGTTTTTTGCATGGTCAAAGGTAAAAATCTCAGAGATTCTGCTCAACAACATTCCAATAAAAAATGCAAGACCCTGAATGTTTGGATCTTGCAATTTTATGTCGGCGGGACTTGCGCAGAATCTCTGAGATTTTTACTTCCGCTCAATAACGATCACCCCATTTTGGGCTTTTTCACCGTATTTTTCTATGGCTTTTTCTCCTTTCAATACTTCTATGCTTTCAATGTCGTCGGGAGCGATGTCCGGCAGTTTATCATATTCTTTACCATCCATTACATACAGAACATTTTCTCCCGGAATTTCTTTTGATTTGACTACAATCGTGGACAGTTCCTTTCCTGCTTTGGCTGCATTATCCCCCGGCTCAAATTTCACGGGTATGGTATAGTTTACACGAACCTTTTTCCCTTCTGCCACAGCGGCTTTTTCCCATTTGGGCGAATCGGTCAATACACGGATCACTTCTCTGTCCAGACTGGGAGAAACACCTCTGAGGATCTTGATATCGGATATACTACCGTCTTCAGTAACGGTTAAAGATGCTATGACAGTACCTGCGACCTTTTCTTTACGAGCCTCTTCAGGATAGGTTACGTGCTTCATTACCCATACCTGGAAAGCCTCTTCACCTTTTCCGTCAACAAAAACAGGCGGCTCCAGACCAATATCCTCAGGGTTATTTGACTGCTTTACTTGCTTTTCTTCCTTATCTTTTCTAAGCGAAAAATTCAAGGGAAAATTGTAGCGCACCCTTACGTTCTTGCCTTTATATATCCCCGGACGTTCCCATTTTGGGGATGACTCCAGAACGCGGATGGTTTCTGCGTCCAGGAGGGGATGTACTCCCCTGAGTATTTCAACATTAGTAACATATCCTTCGTTGTTTAAAACAAAAGAGGCTACTACCCTTCCCTGAATCTTTTTATTTTTGGCTTCCTCCGGATATTTTATGTGTTCAAACACCCAACGGGTAAATGCATCTTCCGCTTCACCGTTGGCAAACAAAGGTTTGGTTTCAAGAATGGCAAGGGAAACCAGCGTATCCTGGTCAATCTGAGGAACAGGCGGTGGCACTGGAACGGCAGGCGGTGGCACCGGTACCGGCTTAGGCGGATCCTGGGGCTGAATGTTCTGCTGCAAAGAAATTTTTATATCTTTGACAGAGGAAATCCCGGACAACCTGCCGGAGATTTCAGGTGTTGCAAATGCCGCAATGGCAATGAATGCGAGAGGTAGAGCGTACATGCACTTTGCAAACGCCCATTTGCTTGATTTCTTTTTCCACATCATGGTAATTCTTTTTTTGAGTTTGCTGTGATTAAAGCTGTTGACCATGGAGTAGCGTCTTGTGCCAACAGCTTTCTTTATTAATAATAATTGGTATTGTTTTGCATTAATGCCTGCTTTTAGGACCGCGTCGTCGGCCTGGAATTCATGGACCTGCTGGATGGATTGTTTCAAAAGCCACGCGGCGGGATTGAACCATTGGAACAGAATGAGCAAATCTATAAGGATCAGGTCCCATGAATGGCCTTTGCGTATATGCGATAATTCGTGGATAAGGATATCCAGCCCGTCTTCTGTCATGTCGTTTTCAGAAACCACTATGTAGCGCATCCAGCTGAACGGGGCCGTTTCCTGATTATGGACCAGCAGCTTAACTTTTTTCCTTACTCCGGCCAGTTGCTTGCATTCGTCCAGCAGTTCTTCAAATGCGGCTTCTTTTCCGTTGTTTCTGTTTTTCCACAATGCGGCTGTCAATTTAATGTAAGAAACCACAAAGAACAGGGAACAGACAAACATACCGGCAAAATAAACCAGGAGGATCTGTTGTACCAGACGAATCATCGCAAAAGCTCCGTCAGAAGAATCTATAACGCCGACGGTCATCCCTTCCGGAATGATCAACATCTGCCCTTGCTGTTCTTCTGTTCCAAACCAGGCAAGTGGATTGAACGATTCCAAAACACAGAAAGGAAGCAACAAGGATATGGGCATGATCAACAGCCATACGATCCGGTTGAACCTGTGAAATGTTTCTTTAGCCAGCAACAGCCGGTTGAAGAGGTAAAAAAACAGCAGGAAAATGCCGGCTTTCATCAAATATGTTACAAAAGCGCCCATGATCAGCTGTTTTTTTGTTCCACTTCTGTGATGAGTTTCTTCAATTCATCCAGTGATATGGCCTCTTCTTCAATAAGTGAAGAAACGGCACTGAAGGCAGAACTGCTGTAATACTTACGAATAACTCCCTTAAGTGTGGATTTGCGGAAGTCTTCACGGCTTACAATGGGATAGTACTGGTGGGTATTGCCAAAAGCATTGTGATCCAGGAATCCTTTATCCTCCAATCCCCTGACTATGGTAGAAAGTGTGTTGAAATGCGGTCTGGGTTCCGGGTAGAATTCCAAAAGTTCCCTTACAAACAGGGGCCCCTTCTCCCAGAAAAAAGTCATAACCTCTTCTTCTTTTGCAGTGAGTTTCATAATCAAAAATTTTTTCTCACCACAAATGTAACTATTTTTTTTAGTTACGCAACTATTTTATTTAGTTTAACAAAATTATTACTGCTTTTTGGCAATGATCCTGAGTTGAACGTTATCGGTACCCCGAAAAGCTGTCATATACATTTTATCACCCTTAATATCCAAATGCCAGTTGTCATGGTGGTGTTGATGATTTCTTTTTAGTCCGTTCCATTCAATAACGGCATGACCAACCAGAAAATCCCCGTACAAATAATACGGGTGCGGGGAATCGGGTGTAACTGTCCAGGAAAGACCGTCAAAAACATAAAAATTGTATTTTTCCCCTTCCAAAAAATCCATACGGAATTTCTTTCCTTCCATCTCATATTCCCAGGTACCCATGATCTCCCGGGAATAATCCGCTTTGGGCCTGCGCAATGTTATTGGCCTGTGATCAGAGATATAAGCTCCGGCAAAATAGGGCTCTGCGTAAAAATATACCAGTTTATCCCGTGTAAGCTTTAATATATTCAGGTTCAAATCAACGGGAATACCCAATGGAGATGTTCCGGTAATCCTTATGGATCTTTTTGTATCCGAAAGAAACCTGAATGTATAATCTTCACCGTGATACCAACGTACATTGATGGAATCTTCGTACAAAGGAGAAGCGTGCATTTCCGTTCCGTCCCGGTTAAACCGCAGTACAAAAAAATCGTTTGTATGAATATCCTGACCGTCTATGCTTTCCATGATCCAGGTACCGTAAAGCAATTCTTCCTTAATTTCATTTGAACAGCCTGATATAGTTAGGAGCAACAGACCAGCTAATAACCACCTCATAGCGAATATTTTTAAATATGACCTTGTAAAGATAAAAAAAACAAGGAATTATGCAATTACCGACACTATTTTACCACAGGAATATCAGTCCATTTGGTGGTATATTGCGGAGAAAGCCGTTGGCGGTTCATTTTGATTCCTTCGCGGGATTCAGTAGCTACAGAAAGAGTTCCGTGACCAATCCGTTCGTTCAATTCATCCATTACTTTCATCAGACGGGTATGTTTCATCCTGTCCGTATTGTCATACAAATTCAATTGAACCGCATCTTCAGGTATAATCCCTGTCAAGATGACCCCGGCTTTCTTATACCCGTATCCTTTATGGAACAGAAAAGACAATTCCTTTAAAACAACACGATTGATTTCCAACGTGCTGGATGTGGCAACAGGAAAAGTAAACATACGACTTTCAAATTGTTGCGGCACATTTTCCTTAAAACGATTGGTCAACAGAAACACAATGATCTGGTGACAGACACTGTTTTGCCTACGTAGTTTTTCACATACCATAGACGTAAAAAGAGACACTTGTTCGGATAAATTTCTAAAATCATACATTTCCCGCGCAAAGCTGCGCGATACGCAGATTTGTTTTTTGGGAGGTACGGTGTTCAGGAAATCTATACACGGCTCCCCTTTCAATTCTTTCTGTGTGCGCAACCCGTTGATACTCATTTGTTTTTGTACCCATTCCGGAGGCAGGGACACAAAATCCGCTGCAGTATGCACTCCGTATTCAAGCAGTTTTTTTGAATACCTTCTCCCGATACCCCATATATCTTCTATCGGGACCGTTGCTAAAATGTCCCGTATATCTTCCTGGCGGTGCAAGAAATAGCCGCCCTGCAATTCCGGACGCTTTTTGCAGTATTTGGAAGCAATCTTTGCCAGTGTTTTTGTGGGAGCGACACCCACCGACACCGGTATTCCCGTGTTTTTAAAACACATTGCCGAGGCCTTTTTTGCAAAGGCATCCAGATCTGTCTGTTCCAGTCCCCTCAGGTCCAGAAATGCCTCGTCGATGGAATAAATCTCGATGGCCGGTGCCAATTGACGTAACGTTTGGTGTACCCGTGCAGACATATCCCCGTAAAGTGAAAAATTGGATGAGAAAACAGCCACCTTGTATTTTTCAACGATATCGCTGATTTTGAACAAGGGAGCACCCATCTTTATGCCAAGCGCTTTGGCCTCGTTGCTTCGTGAAACGGCACATCCGTCGTTATTGGACAAGACAATTACCGGCCGGCCGTTCAATCCCGGATTGAACACCCTTTCGCAACTAACGAAAAAATTATTGCAATCGGCCAACGCATACATACTCAGAGTTTTTTGATCACATAACGGACCACGCCCCATATGGTAAAATGATTGTCTGCCGTAATCTGAATGGGCTTATATGCTTTATTACCCGGAATCAGCATTAAATGATCGTTGTGACGTTCCACGCGTTTTAACGTAAATTCACCATCCACGTAACATATTGCAATACAACCGTCGTATGGATCCACCGATTTGTCCACAACCAGGATATCCCCGTCCCCTATCCCGTCATTGATCATGCTGTTACCACTTACGCGGGCATAAAACGTAGAAGCAGGATTTTTAACGATCTCCCGGGTTATGTTCAATCGCATATCAGAGAAATCCTCGGCAGGAGAAGGGAATCCACATTTGACACCGTCTACAACCGGCAATTCCGTTTCTTCTTCTGTAGGTTTGTATATTTTCACAACCTTTTTCATGGAAACAAAGTTAGGAAAAAAAGTGGCGCAGAATTCCAAAGATTCTACGCCACTGTATGAAGTGACCCCGACAGGATTCAAACCTGTAACCTTTTGATCCGTAGTCAAATGCTCTATTCAGTTGAGCTACGGGGCCGAAAAAATCATGCCTCTGCTTTAGCTACTTTGTCCAGGTTGACCCTTCTTTCTTTTATACGGGCTTTCTTACCTGTCAAATTGCGGAGGTAATAAATACGGGCACGGCGTACCTTTCCGTATTTGTTAACTTCTATGGAGTCAATAAAAGGAGATGTATAAGGGAATATACGTTCTACACCCACTCCGTTTGAAATCTTGCGAACGGTAAATGTTTCGGATACACCTGAACCTTTACGCTGTATGCACACTCCGCGGAATTTTTGCAGACGTTCCTTGTTCTCATCCTTTATCTTGTAGGTTACCGTAATGGTATCCCCTGATTTAAAATCCGGAAAGTTTTTACTTTCTCCTGCAAATGCTTGCTCTGCTGTTTTTATTAAGTCCATCTTCGTACGAATCGTATTAATTTTGGGCTTGCAAAGGTAGTGCTTTTTTCTTTTTACCCAAACTTTTATAAACATTTATTTATACATCGCCCCACCAATATTATCGTGCAGGCTCCCTGTCACCGATGACAAACAAGAGGGGATGTCACTTACATACAAAACGCCCAGGAATGCAAATATAAGTGCTTCTTTGAAATTTACCGTAAAATCGTCGGGAATATGGAATACAACAGAATCAGCGACCGCCGACATACGTTCCAGCAAATACTTGTTAAACGCCCCGCCACCGGTAACCAGCACCTTTGATCCGGGATGCACATGGTAAGAGATCTGTACGGAAATGTGTTCACAATAAGTAGCCAGAATATCGTTTGTTGTCATCCCAAAGGAATCTATCAACGGGAATACCTGCCCCTCCACCCATTCCCTGCCCAGGGATTTGGGCCCGGTCTGCTTGTAAAAAGGAAGTCCGTTAAGCGCGTCCAAAAGCGTTTTGTTTGTATTTCCGCGCCGGGCACGTTTCCCGTCTTTGTCATAATCCTCCCCTGTCTGCCGGGTGTAATGGTTCAATACGTAGTTTACTGCGGTTATATCATAAGCCTTTCTTGTACCGCCCTCTCCTTCAGAAGATATATTGGAAAAACCGCCCAAATTCAGGCAATAGTCAAACTCCCCAAACAAGTACCTGTCACCCACCGGAACCAGAGGAGCGCCCTGTCCGTGAAGCGCCACATCTGTAGTCCGGAAATCGCAAACTACAGGGATACCACTTTCTGCTGCAATTCCTGCACCGCTGCCAATCTGGCTTGTAAGCCTTACTGAAGGCTGATGAAAGATGGTATGTCCGTGGGATGCCACCAATTGAGGTCTGACACCAAATTTATCCATAAATGCCTTAACCTGTTTGCCCAGGTACAGTCCGTAATCGGAATGCAGGCGGGCGTATTCCAGTGCCGTCATGGATTGTGCCGTTGCCAACGAATTTTTGAGCTCATCCGGATATGCGACTGCATCTGCACATGCAACCCGGTAAGACCATTTCCCGTTTTTCAGGATAAAAGTGGCCATGCACAGATCCAGTCCGTCAAGTGATGTCCCTGACATCAGTCCCAGAACAGTGATACCTTCTTCAGGATTATAATTTACCATAAGAATTCCGTATTAAATTCCGTACTATTATTTTTCTGATCTACAACCTGTAAAGTAAGCCGGTGTTTTGTACCTTTTGTAATCCTCTTGGCGTCCAGGATACACGTAACACGTGAACGTTTTCCGTCGTGTATGCCCAACACCCATTTTCCGTCAATAGTAAGTTTGTACGATCGCATCCCCGAACATTCATCCTTAATAGTGAAATACACACTTCTGCGTCCACGAAGATCAGCCCCGTTTCCAAAAGAAGCACTTACTGCAGGAGGTATGGTATCCACATCTATCCGGTAACGTCCAAAGGCATTGCTTTGAAAAGACACGGTACTGTCCCTGCAAATCCCTCCTATAGATCTCCATAATCGCGGATCGGCTTCTACCATGTGTGGATCACGTCCCTTGTCCGACTGTCGCAAGACCACGACCTTGTGGTAAAGCGAATCGGGAACAGAAGCCGGAACGCGCCATTGAACCTGCATGGGTAAATGAAGCGGTTCTTCCGCCGTATGCAGGCACCATTCCAGTGAATCCACACGTGTGGCCCGGAACAAGATGTCTTTGTACAAAGCTTTTTCCGGTATTTTCACATGAAGATCCCCGGTATTTAGGACGTTTGTCGCATTCCAATGAAAATGTTTTTCATATTCTTCCTGTAATTCCTGAGTTTGGGGAAAATCAATATTAGAAGGTATGTCAGTTACCAGGATATCCAATCCACCCTTTTTTCTGACTGTAAAACTGCGTTTGGCCCGGTTTCCGGCACCATCATGTATTACAATTGACAAAAGATGATCCAAAGTGTCGCTTATAGATATCAACCCGCGGGTCGGAGCTTCAATACGGTGATCTGCCATCACATTTCCCGGTTCCACCCAGGTCTTGAGCAAACTATTTCCATTTATGGCTCTTTCCGGATAATAGACCAAAGATAAAATATACCTGGTATAATCCAGGGGAAGGTCCCCGTTGGTATAACGGTACACAAGTGCAGTATCCAGGAATACCTCCCATTTTTCTATGCCCATCCTGGACCAGGTATTGTTCATCCGGTCTATGGCATCTACTGCTACAAAAAAAGTATCGGCCACATTAACAGAGATATGATATCTGTTTCCTTCAAAACCGGCTATCAGGCGCGTATGGACTATTCCATCGGGATGGGTATTGTAACCGTAAAATTGTATGGTCCTGAATTCCGGCGGCAATGTATCCTCGATCTCATACACCCCGTGACCGATAAGGTTGGCTGTAATGTAAGAGGATGACAAAAGTGAATCCTTGTAACGAATCTCAAAATGCAAATGCGGACCTGCCGAATCCCCGGAATTTCCGGCCCTGCCAATTTGTTGTCCTTTATGAACGGGGAACATTTCCGGAGGGCAATCCAACGCCACATGAAAGGTTTGTCCGGCATATTGCTCTTCTTCTACATAGGCAGCAATGTCCGGGGCAAATGATTCCAGGTGGCCGTAAAGGGAAACCGTCCCATTGGGATGGGTTACCTGCAAAGCGTTTCCATAGCCACCGGAAGATACGGTGATTCGGGAAACATACCCTTGGGCTACTGAATTAACAGGAGCACCGGAAACACCGCCTACGCGAAAATCATACCCGGTATGAAAATGCGTAGCACGGAATTCTCCCATACTCCCGCTCAAAGTTAGTGGTTTAATAGTCAGCGGAGAAGCGTAATAACCTTCCAAATCCTTTTCCTGAGCCCAAAGTGATACAAAAACGAAACCCAGTGCTGTCACAAGCACCGGTATGCGTTTCAAACAAGAAACCATCACGAAAACATTTTTTTCATCCGGTCAAAGAAGTTTCTTTCTTCTTTGGCAGGATTTGGAGCAAAGTTAGGAGAATCCTTTAGCCTGGACAACAATTCTTTCTCTTCCCTGCTAAGTTTTTTGGGTGTCCATAATTGCACAAACACCAACAGATCCCCTGTCCCGTAACCATTTACATCCGGAAGTCCTTTCCCCCTTAGACGCAGTATGCGGCCGCTCTGTGTACCGGGGTCCACTTTTATTTTAACTTTCCCGTCAATGGTCGGAATTTCTATATCATCTCCCAACGCTGCCTGGGCATAGGACACAAACAAAGTATATATCAGATCGTGGCCGTCACGCTGCAAGTCCGGATGCGGTTCTTCTTCAATAACTACCAGAAGATTGCCATTCACGCCACCACGTTTGGGGGCATTCCCTTTCCCACTGATGGTCAGCTGCATTCCTTCTTCCACGCCCTTTGGAATGGAGAAAGAAATTTCCTCGGCTTCTTTTACTACACCTTCCCCTTTACAAACCGGACACGGATTCACAATGATTTTTCCTTCACCGTGACAGGCCGGACAAGGACTGGAACTCTGCATTTGTCCCAGGAATGTGTGTGTAATCCTTGTGAACACACCCGATCCGTTACATGTGGGACAAGTCTTGGTATCCGATTCCGAAACAGCTCCTTTACCTGCGCAATGACTACAGGTTTTAAGTTTGTTGATCTTAACCACTTTATTGGTTCCGTGAGCGATCTCTTTCAAAGTCAGTTTGACACGAATGCGTATGTCTGATCCCCGGCGCACCCCCCTCCTGGGATTCGTACGCCCGCCGAACGCCCCACCAAAAGGACTTCCGCCAAAAGCCTCACCAAATATATCCCCAAAACGGGAAAATATATCGTCCATGGTAAAACCGCCCGGGAATCCGCCGGGTCCTCCTGCTCCCATTCCATCTACTCCTGCATGACCAAACTGGTCGTACCTGGATTTTTTTGTCGGATCGCTCAGAACGTCATAAGCCTCGGCAGCTTCCTTAAATTTATCTTCTGTGGTTTTATCTCCCGGATTCTTATCGGGATGGTATTGCAAGGCTTTTTTTCGGTACGCTTTTTTTATTTCCTCGGCAGATGCGTTTTTATCTACTCCCAGAACTTCATAATAATCTCTTTTGGCCATAATGCTGTCTATTCGCCCACTACTACGTTAGCGAACCTGATTACTTTTCCGTTTAGTGTATATCCTTCCAACGCCACATCAATAATTTTACCTTTCATCTTTTTTTCTTTAACAGGAACCTTAGCTATCGCACAATGAAAGTCAGTATCCAGAGATTTTCCTTTGGCTTCTATGATCTTCAATCCTTTGCCCTGTAAAAAAGCAAGAAGTTTGTTGTAGATCAGCCGGACACCTTCCACAGAATGCGGATCTGCATTTTCCAACTGTTCCAGTGTGGAAAGAGCCCGTTGGCAATCATCCAGTACAGGCAGCATCCCCTTTATCACCTCTTCAGAAGCAGTCAGAACAAGTTCAAGCCGTTCCCTGGCCGTGCGTTTCCGGTAATTGTCAAACTCGGCCTGAAGGCGCAACAGCCTGTCGTTCGCCTCGTCCAGCTTTTTCTGCAGACCGGAATCCTGCTGAACCTGTTCTTCTTGTTGCTGAACCTGTTCTTCTTGTTGCTCCTGCTGTTCTAAATGATCAACATCAGGCCCGGGTTGGGCCTGATGTTTTTTGGTCTTTGCTTCAGCCATACTATTTTACCTCCTCAAAATCAACATCCTTTACTTCTCCTTCCTCATTGCCTGAATCGCCACCACCGTTTCCGGGCTGTCCCCCTTCAAAAGGAGGCTGCTGTTGCGGTCCCTGGCCCCCTGCCTGCGAGGCTTTGTACATTTCTTCGGATGCGGCATGCCAGGCTTTGTTCATGGCCTCCAGGGCGCTGTCAATGGCAGCAAGATCCTGAGATTTATGCGCTTTCTTCAGATTCTCCAGGGCTTCTTCAATTGGAGCTTTTTTATCTGCAGGCAATTTATCACCATATTCCTTGAGCTGTTTCTCGGTCTGGAAAATCATGCTGTCGGCCTCGTTGATCTTGTCTATACGCTCTTTTTCTTTCTTATCTGCATCTTCGTTGGCTTTTGCCTCGTCCCGCATCTTCTTGATTTCCTCTTCGGTCAGGCCCGAGGAAGCTTCAATACGGATCTTCTGTTCTTTCCCGGTCCCTTTATCTTTTGCCGAGACATTCAAAATACCGTTGGCGTCAATGTCGAAAGAAACTTCAATCTGAGGCACTCCGCGAGGTGCGGGAGCTATCCCGTCCAAATGGAACCGTCCGATGGTTTTGTTGTCCCGTGCCATAGGCCGTTCTCCCTGCAGTACATGGATCTCGACCGAAGGCTGGTTATCGCTGGCTGTGGAAAATACCTGTGATTTCTTGGTAGGTATGGTCGTATTGGCTTCTATCAGTTTTGTCATCACACCGCCCAGGGTTTCAATACCCAGGCTCAGCGGAGTAACGTCGAGTAACAAAACGTCTTTCACGTCACCGGAAAGTACACCGCCCTGTATGGCAGCACCTACGGCAACGACCTCGTCCGGATTGACACTCTTGTTAGGTGTTTTTCCAAAGAATTTTTGTACCAGTTGCTGAATAACCGGTATACGTGTGGAACCGCCCACCAGTATCACGTCGTCTATATCCGAAGCCTTCATACCGGCATCCGAGAGGGCTTTCCTGCATGGCTCCATGGTACGTTGTACCAGGTTGTCTATCAATTGTTCAAATTTTGCCCTGGAAAGTGTTTTGACAAGGTGTTTGGGTACACCGTCAACAGGCATAATATAAGGCAGGTTGATCTCTGTGGAATTCTGGCTGGAAAGTTCGATTTTGGCTTTTTCGGCCGCTTCTTTCAAACGTTGTAAGGCCATTGGATCTTTACGCAAATCCAGTCCGCTGTTGTCAGAAGCAAATTCTTCCGCCAACCAGTCAATCACAGCCTGGTCAAAGTCATCTCCGCCAAGGTGTGTATCCCCGTTGGTGGATTTCACTTCAAACACACCGTCTCCCAGTTCAAGGATGGATATATCAAAGGTTCCGCCACCCAGATCGTATACAGCCACCTTCATGTCTTTGTGCATTTTGTCCAAACCATAGGCCAAAGCAGCAGCAGTAGGCTCGTTGATAATACGGCGCACTTTAAGTCCTGCAATCTCCCCGGCTTCCTTTGTAGCCTGACGTTGCGAATCGCTAAAATAGGCAGGCACTGTGATCACAGCTTCGGTTACTTCCTGTCCCAGAAAATCTTCCGCTGTCTTTTTCATCTTTTGCAATACCATGGCAGAAATTTCCTGCGGTGTATATAAACGTTCATCAATTTTCACGCGGGGTGTATTGTTGTCTCCTTTTTCCACAACATAAGATACCCTGTTGCGTTCAAGGGCTACTTTATCAAATGTTTCCCCCATGAAACGCTTGATGGAATAAATGGTCCTGTGGGGATTCGTAATCGCCTGACGCTTGGCCGGATCACCAATTTTACGTTCACCGTTATCCGCAAACGCGACAACCGAAGGTGTCGTGCGTTTGCCTTCCGAATTAATGATAACAACAGGTTCGTTACCTTCCATTACGGCAACGCACGAGTTGGTGGTTCCCAAGTCGATACCAATAATTTTTCCCATAATACTATTTTTAAATTTTAATAATTTCCGAATTCTGACCTGACTTGCTCAATAGTTATGCCAAAAGAGATTTCCTGACAGGTTGGCAGTATACAGGAATGTTTATCTTTGTCACTATGTCAGAACATGCAGGAACAGGACTTGAACAACGTATTCTTTACGAAGATAACCACCTGTTGGTAATCAATAAACTCCCCGGGGAGATAGTACAGGGAGACAAGACAGGCGATACGCCGCTAAGTGAACTGTTGAAAGGATACATCAAGAAAAGAGACGCTAAGCCCGGCAATGTATTTATGGGAGTATCCCACCGTTTGGACCGGCCGGTAAGCGGAATCTGTATATTCGCCAAAACATCCAAAGCACTGGAACGCCTGAACCGGATGTTCCGTGAGGGAGAAGTGCACAAAACCTACCTGGCCCTGGTATCCAAAAAACCCCCTGCCGACAAAGCCCTGTTAACACACTATATTTTACGTAACGAAAAGCAAAACAAATCTTATGCCCGGGAAAAACCTGCAGAAGGTGCCCGTGAAGCCAGATTACGTTACAGGTACCTGGAAAGCACCCGTACATACCACCTCCTTGAAATTGAACTGTTAACGGGACGACACCACCAGATCCGCTGCCAGTTGGCGGCCATAGGATGTCCCATAAAAGGAGACCTTAAATACGGAGCCCGTCGTTCCAATCCCGACGGCAGCATTTCCCTGCACGCCTACCAGGTAACCTTTAATCATCCGGTAAAGAAAGAGCCGTTGTTGATCACGGCCCCCTGGGATCCTTTTAACTAAAAAACGGGACATAGTCTTATAATATTTCTACCATAAACAAAACTCAAAGATCATGAAAAAAAACAGATTATTCAGGTTGTTATTGGTTATCCCGCTTGGATTGATTCTGCTCCTTTCATCTGAGTGTAAGAAAAAAGAGAACGATGACAACAACGGTGATGTTGCAGGCAGCATAACCGATATTGACGGCAACACCTATCAAACCATTACTGCAGGTTCCCAGGAATGGATGGCAGAAAACCTAAAGGTCACCAAATACAAAAACGGAGATCCTGTTACCACCGGATTAAGCCAGAGTGAATGGGATAACACAACAAATGGAGCTTACAGCTACCCGGACAACAACGTGAGTATGGGAGACGCTTATGGATTGTTGTACAACTGGTACGCGGCTACGAGCAATAAAGGATTGTGTCCTGAAGGCTGGCATGTTCCCACTCATGATGAATGGACTCAGTTCACCCAATACCTGATTGCCAACAACAGCAATGCCACGGAGGACAACCTGGGCATCTTGCTGAAATCCTGCAGGAAGGTCAATTCTTCTTTAGGGGGTAATTGTAGCACATCCACACATCCACGATGGGACTCGGGCGGTACACATGATGGCACCGATGCTTTCGGATTTGCAGCTCTTCCCGGAGGTGTACTTTTTATGGGCGGCTTTTTCGATGGGTTTGGACATGCTGCCGTATGGTGGACGACTTCAGAAGTCGATTATTCAGATGGCAACACAAGTGAAGACGAAGTTGCCTGGTTCATAGAAGTGGGAAATCACTACGAATTTGTTTTCGAAAACTGGGAATGGAAAGCTTCCGGATGCAGCGTCAGATGTGTACGGAATCTGTAGTCGTTAAAGGTTGTCAATCAAATCCCCGGCCATAAGAAACTTATGTGCGCCTGATGCTATTGCTTTGTCTCCGGCTTTTCCGTGCAGGTAGACCCCCAACACCGCAGCAAGAGACGGTTCATAGCTCTGTGCCAGCAATGCCAGAATGATCCCGGTAAGCACATCCCCGCTGCCGGCCGTAGCCATACCGGGATTTCCTGTGGGATTGAACCGGTGGGGCCCTTCGGGAGTTGCAATCAGCGTATACCGGCCTTTCAAAACAACCACAATATTTCGTTCCCGTGCCATTTTCACTGCCTGCAAAGCCCTCTCCTGACCGTTTTTTGCCTTTGACTCCCCGTATGCGGCAGCAAGCCTGTCAAATTCACCGGGATGCGGTGTGATCACCGTTCCTGCCGGAATCATGGACAGCATCACCGGATTTGCCGAGACGGTATTCAGCGCATCGGCGTCCAGCACCAGTGACGGGGCCGGTTTCATTTCATTGAGCGAACCCAGCAATTGCCCCATGAGTCCCGAGGTTTCCGCTGCCGTACCCAGGCCGGGACCGGCTCCGATGGCCGAAAATACCGTCTTTCCGTGAATCAGTCCTCCGGGCAGATCGGCCGATATATCTGCCCGTTTGTCCACCGACAGCATGGCTTCCGGAAGGGAAGCGTAAAAGGCCGTTTCAGCAGCAGCGGGAACATGGACGGTAAGCAACCCGGCTCCCGTTCGCAGGCAGGATCTTGCAGCCAGCAGAGCCGCACCTGTCTTTCCGCGGCTGCCCGCAATGAGCAAGGCATGTCCGAAATTGTTTTTATAGGAAAACGGATGGCGTTTGCCCGGAAAATGTTTGTCAAAGAATTCCCGGGAAGTCATCACAAAGGGACATTCCACCCCGGGGTAATCCATGCTTCCCATGCCAATATCCAGCACTTTCCAGTCTCCAACGTAAGGATACGACTCGGCAAAAAAGAAGGAGAATTTCGGGAACTGGAACACATAAGTCACGCTTGCCCGGATAACAGATCCGGAGGGGGCCGGCAATCCTTCCCCGGGAAGTCCGGAAGGAATATCCACAGCATAAACCTTTGCATTCAGGTTGTTTATATCATCAATAACACGACCGTAACGTCCTGTAACCGGACGCGTCAGGCCTGAACCGAACAATCCGTCAACAACCAGGGTATCCCGGTGAAATCCGGATAAAAGGTCCTGCCATGCTTCATCCTGTTCGCTCTCAGACATGTTTCCTGCAAAATCCATAAGTTGAACCTGCCACCCTTTTTCTTTCAGCAATATGGCAATGGAACGCGCATCGGCCCCGTTATTCCCGGGGCCTGCCACAACCAGCACATTACCCGGAACCTTCTCTTCTTCAAGAAACGCCTGTACAAATGCATGAGCAGCCCGGGCTATCAGCTGTTGTTCAGTCTCTCCTGTTGTTTCCATGAAAAGACGGTCAATAGTCCTGATGTCTTGTGTTCTGTAAACATTCATAATGTGATCTTTTATACCAGGTAACCGTTCATGTTCTTACCTGCCTGTAGCCCTTCCCTTATAAATGTTGACGATATGGTAATTTCAGGAGCAGGCAGTAAAACGAGTTTTTTTGCAAAACGCTCGTATTTATCACACAAAGCGCGGTGATCCACTCCCTGCCGGGGATACACGTAAACGATAAATTCTTTAAGAATGATTTCCCATTCATTCCATTGTTCAATAACAGCCAGGTTATCTCCCCCGATCACCGGTATAAAACACAAACCGGGCTGGGTTTTCTGCAGGTAACGCAATGTGTTAATTGTATAAAGCGGTTCAGGCAAATGAAATTCGACATCTGAAACGGCAACCGGCAGTTTTTTTTCATTCATTACATCCCGGATATGTTCCAAACGGGAGGCAGGACTGTCCGGTGCAAACCGGTCAATATCCTTTAACGGATTGTGAGGTGATACAATCAGACGTACTTCGTCCAGATCCGTATAAGACACCAGGTAATTGACAATGGCCAGATGTCCAATGTGAAACGGATTGAATGAACCAAAGTATAAACCGCAGGTATTCATATTATGATAAAAAAGCGGCAACTATCTCGGTTGCCTTGTCCAGTGTATCTTCCAGGCGATCGTTGACCAAAACCACATCAAAATATTTTGCATCTTCCATTTCAACAGAGGCTTTGGCCAATCGTTCCTCAATGGCACGGGCCGAGTCGGTTCCCCGTTTTGTCAACCTTTCGCGCAAAACTTCAAGCGATGGAGGGGCTACAAAAACCGACAAAGCCTCTTTTCCAAATTTCTTCTTCAGATTGATTCCGCCTTTTACATCTACGTCAAAAACCGCCACTTTTTTCCCGTTCCATATACGTTCCAGTTCCAGTTTCAACGTTCCGTAATACCTGCCCTTGTAAACTTCTTCCCATTCCACAAAGGCATCCTGCTCAATAAGTTGGCGGAACTCATCTCCGGAAATAAAATAATATTCTTTTCCGTTTTCTTCTTTTCCCCTTTTAGGCCGTGTAGTGGCTGTAATGGAAAAATCCAAATTGGGAAAGGTTTCCATCAAATGATTCACAACGGTGGATTTTCCGGCACCCGAAGGAGCAGAAAAGATCAGGGCTTTCTTATTGCTCATACAGGTCCTCCATCTTTTCTATATCGGCAAACTCTACCAGGAAACCGGCAATTTCTTTTATACAATCGTTTAAAAATTTTACACCTTTTTCATGTGTGGAAGCCGCCGGATTCCCTACCCCGGTATCATCCGTAGTATAGATCCACCGCCTGGGTATCCATGCCCACTTTTCACGTAACGCTTTAAGTTTGAAACGATGTTCTTTCCCCGGTCCTGCTTTTTCAAGCGGCAGGACCAGTTCGGGACAAAGCGCTATCATTGAAGATGTTTCCATTTCATCGGCATGGTCTCCGGGGTTGTCAAAATATTGGGAAACCGGACGGGCCCGCCACCAATTCACCATGGTTATAATCATTTTTGGAAATTGAATCTCCATTTCCCGGATGGCATTTTGAAACGCATTGCCTCCATGACCGTTTAATATAACCAGTCTGTTGACATTATGACGCAAAAGCACAGCAACAATGTCTTCCAGTACACGTTGTTGTGTGGAAGGATTCATGTGCATACAGAAAGGAATATCCATTTGCCCCGAATTGACACCATAGGCCATGGCAGGCAACACCAGGATCTTTACATTTTGTTCCCAGGCCAGGGCGGCACTGCGTTGTGCAACTTCCGTGGCAAGGTATGTATCTGTCCCGTATGGAAGGTGGTAATTGTGAGCTTCCGTGGCCCCCCAGGGAAGAACGGCAACCCGGTATTCCGAATCCTTAACTGTCTGCCAGTTGGTTTCCTGAAGTATATAAGGTTTCATTACAATTATAGATTTATCACTCCCAAATATACGGCAAAAGTCTTATCTTTGTAAACTGAATAAAGGAAAACATCAAATATTAAATTTTAGAATATGGTATCATACAAAGATTTAGGACTGGTAAACTCACGTGATATGTTTGCCAGTGCAGTTAAGGGCGGCTATGCCATCCCGGCTTTCAATTTTAACAACATGGAACAAATGCAGGCCATCATCAGTGCCTGCGTGGAAACAAAATCACCCGTTATTTTACAGGTATCAAGCGGTGCCCGCAAATATGCCAATCAGACACTTCTGCGTTATATGGCTCAGGGAGCCGTAGAATACGCAAAAGAACTGGGTCATGCCATTCCCATAGTGTTGCACCTGGACCACGGAGATTCCTTTGAATTGTGTAAAAACTGTATAGAATACGGCTTCTCGTCCGTAATGATAGACGGTTCTCACCTTTCTTACGAAGAAAACGTGGAACTGACCCGTAAGGTTGTAGAATATGCACACCAACACGATGTTACCGTGGAAGGAGAATTGGGTGTGCTGGCCGGCGTGGAAGACGACGTGAAGGCCGAGCACCACACGTACACCCAACCGGAAGAAGTGGAAGACTTTGTAAAACGTACCGGGGTTGATTCCCTGGCCATTTCCATAGGGACCTCTCACGGAGCCTACAAATTCAAACCGGGTCAAAAACCCGAGATCCGCCTGGACATCCTGGCCGAGATTGAAAAACGTATCCCCGGATTCCCCATCGTTTTGCACGGATCATCCAGTGTGCCCCAGGATATTGTTGCCGAGATCAATCATTACGGAGGGAAGCTGAAAGACTCCATAGGCATCCCGGAAGATCAGCTTCGTAAAGCTGCACGTTCAGCCGTTTGCAAGATCAACATTGATTCCGACGGCCGACTGGCCATGACAGCGGCAATCCGCAAAGTCATGGCGGAAAAACCCGAAGAATTTGACCCTCGTAAATACCTGGGACCTGCTCGTGACAAACTCAAAGAGTTGTACAAACACAAAGTGGTGAACGTACTGGGCTCCGACGATAAAGCCTGAAACAATTTTTTTAACGGTTAAAGACATCCATTACGGGTAAAGCGTTACCCGTTTGGATGTCGAATACCCCCCTGTGAAGGGTAAGTATGTTGCCCGAAGGAATGTAAGTTTCCTCCGGGTACCAATACATGAATCCGTTCACGTTGGAAAAATCTTTGATGGTATCAATGAAATCTTCCATGAACTTTTTCTGTCCCTGAGGCGATGCCGCATATTCGGGAGTGTAGCCCGCGTCATCAGGAATGCCCCATGGATCGTTAGGGAAAGCGACTTCAACCAGGTTTACTTTTTTGTCCGGGAAATTCATTTGAAGGCCTTCCAGACAGGAACGAAGGTTTGACAATGGACCGTGCCAAAACGGGTAATAGCTCAGTCCAATGATGTCGTAACCCACATTATATATCTCAAGCTGGTTGTAAAATTTCAAAGCCGTTTGCCTGTCTCCTCCGCGATCTGTGTGGATCATAATCCATGAATCGGGACATGTTTCCCGGCAAGCCTTTGATGCCTGCGAAAGAATACGGCAGAAGTACGACCACCTTCCGGGAGTATTCCATTGCTCTGACCATACATCTGCACGTGCCGAATCCCACAGCATTCCGTTTGTAATTTCATTGCCTATCTGAATCATATCGGGAGCAGCCTGTGCTTTTACCAGGGCCAACAGCGTTTCTTTTGTGTATGTATATACTTTGTCTGCCAGCTGATCTGCATTCAGAGTTGCCCAGGCTGCCGGCTTGTATTGTTTGCCGGGGTCAGCCCACGTATCTGAATAATGATAATCCAACAATATTTTAAATCCATCGTTCCGGGCTTTCAGACTCAGTTTTTTTACATAATCCAGATCCTGACATGCCGTGGATTGCAGATCAGGACCCACGAACAAGCGAATTCTTATGTAATTGAATCCTTTGTCCCGGAAAAACGGTAAAACTTCTACATTTTGTCCCTGGAAATCGCGGTAAACGGCACCGGCCTTTTGCAGTTTGGTCACAAGCGAAAGGTCAGCCCCTATTATCCATTCGGGCTGATCTACCGGATCCGTGCCGGGCCCGTAAGGATCATCCTTGTCACATCCGGAGATAAACAGTATAAACCCTGCGATGAAATACAGTACCGCTCTTTTCATCATAATTATCCAAATAAGACTGAAATATTTGAAACGAAAAGTTTCACGGATATGGCCAGCAATATGATCCCGAAAAATTTACGCAAAATATAAATACCGCCTTTGCCCAGCAGTTTTTCAGCCCAGTCTACGTGACGTAAAACAACAAAGACAATGATCATATTGAGCAAAATGGCAATGGAAACATTTATCAAACTATACTCGGCACGCAATGAAAGAACTGTGGTCAGGGTTCCCGTTCCGGCTATCAGGGGAAATACAAGCGGTACAATTGTGGCTGCATCAGGAGGTCCGTCGTTTTTGAAAATCTCAATACCAAAGATCATTTCCACAGCCAATACAAAAATGACAAGGGAACCGGCAATGGCAAACGAAGAAATATCTACACTGAACAGGCCCAAAATTGCCTCTCCCACAAATAAGAACAAGAAAATCAGTGCGGTAGAAATTATTGCCGCCATAAAAGGTTTGAATTTCCTGCCTTTGGCTTTCATGTCCAGGATAATAGGAATGGACCCAGTAATATCTATCACAGCAAACAAGACCATGAAGGCACTTACAATTTCCCTGAATTTTATCATGGTGCAAAGATATAAAACACTACATTTGTATCACTTGTTTTTCCAAAATAGTTTACAATGAAAGACAGAACCTTATCATTAAGCTTGCTCATAGCAGTAAGTGTTTTTTCTATTTGCCCTCAGGCAAACGCTCAGGATGCCGTTGTTAAAAAGATTATTCAAGAGGGGACACTCAACAACAAGACCCAGGATCACCTGGATGTATTGTCAAACCGCATTGGAGGTCGTCTGGTAGGATCGGACGCTTACAATGCCGCAGTGCGCTGGACAGCCTCTCAATTTGAATCCTGGGGACTGGAAGTTTCTATTGAAGAAGCCGGTGAAACACGCGTAGGGTTTAATCGCGGTCCATGGTTTGGAACATTGTACGGAGACGTATTCCCCGGCGGGGACGGCATTCATTTGCATTTTGCCACTCCTTCCTACACGGCAGGAACGAAAGGACTTCAAAGGGGACACGTTCTTATTGAGCCAAAAAACCAAGCCGAGTTCGATAGTATGAAAGGATCCCTGAAGGGAGCCTGGGTACTGATCACCGGAAGTAATACGGGATGGCCCGTGGAACGTTCAGAAATTGCAGACCGGAGAAGAGATTCACTGATCCGGCTGAATGAAGAGATTTCCCGCCATAACAACCAGGTTATACGTCGATACCGTATGCAAACGGGAGACCGCAGGATGAATGTGGATGAAATGCAGGAAGCGTTGAAAGACAGCCTGAAAAAAACTGCCGATGAACCTGCTCTCTTTTACAGGCAAATGGTAGATGCAGGTATTCTGGGCCTTATTCAGGCATCTCCGGTTCCCATAACAGCTCTTTGGGACAAAGAAACCGTATTCGGAGAAAATTCTTCTTTTGAGAACCTGCCTGCTGTTCCGGATATTAAGCTGGATGAACACCAATACCAATACTTATACCAACTGGTAAAAGAAAGACGTCCCATAGAACTTGAATTTGATATCCGGAACCATTTTCGCCCGGGCCCGGTGAAATTCCATAACGTGGTAGCCAAAATGACCGGAACCCGCTATCCCGATGAATACATTATGGTAAGCGGTCACCTGGATTCTTACGATGTTGCTACGGGAGGGGTAGACTGCGGTGTAGGTGTTACACCGGCCATGGAAGCTGCCCGTTTGTTATCAGTAGCCGGAGCCAACCCAAAACGGTCCATACTATTTGTATTGTTTGCCGGAGAAGAATTCGGCCTGTTGGGGGCAACTGCATGGGTAGAACAGCATAAAGACAAACTGGATAAAATCTCCAACCTCTTTAACAGGGACGGAGCCCCTCTTGCTGCCAGCGGCGTATCCGTTCCCGCTGCCATGTACGATGATTTTGTCAAAGCATCCAAACACGTGTCTT
>Ga0209408_1000581_pt1 | contig 26962 bp, 17 predicted proteins | sample AD_UKC107_MetaG_FD_184422 | JGI IMG/M metagenome (GOLD analysis project Ga0209408, IMG submission 184422) | Active sludge microbial communities of municipal wastewater-treating anaerobic digesters from Hong Kong - AD_UKC107_MetaG (SPAdes)... | ecosystem: Engineered > Bioreactor > Anaerobic >... | reverse complement strand
TTTTACAGAAAGAGACGATTTTGAACGTGAAATTCTTGGTTCTTTCCCACGCAGCTTTTCGGTTTACGAAGTTGAAAAAGTTTGGTTTTATGGGGCGGGTTGCGGAACGAAAGAAAAGCAGGACGTGGTAAAATTGTACCTTTCAAGAATATTTGAGAATGCTGGAATTGAAGTTAGCACTGACATTCTGGCTGCAGCCAGAGCGTTGTTTCAAAACAATGCTGGTTTTGCTGTAATTCTGGGAACTGGCTCCAACGTTGCCTACTACAACGGAACATCAATAATACAAAAAACCCCCTCTTTAGGTTACGCACTTGGCGATGAGGGTAGCGGAGCAAATATGGGGAATCGGCTGATTAAAAGGTGGCTGTACCATCAGCTCCCACAGCAATTGGAAGGTGAACTTGAAAAGTTTTGTAGCCTGAGTGTTGCCCAAATACTCTCGAAAATATATAGCCAAAAGTCACCCAGCCAGTTTCTGGCAAGTTTTGTCCCTTTTTTAAAGGAAAACATTGGCTATACAGAGGTACAATCAATTGTTCGTGAGGCGTTCCGTGAGCTGGTTCGTAACCATTTGCTTTGCTACCGAGGTTTTCCAAACGAACCTGTTGGTGTTATAGGTTCCGTTGGATATATTTTTCAAGATTTTTTTGAGGATGAACTCAAGCAAGCCGGAGGTGTAACATCGAAATTTCTTCAGTACCCAATGAATGAACTTGCTACATTTCATAAGAATCAAAAAAGGTGCTAAAAAAAAATAGGTACAGTTTATGTAGTAAACAATTTTAGATTAGTTTTGTTACACATACAATCGATGATATTTATATATGTGAATTATTAAATATAAACCATAACGCCTTGTAAATGAAGAGACTGATGTTTATTTTTGTGGCTGTTGCGTTCTTTGGATGCAATGCACAATCGCAAAAACCTGCCGAACCTGCTGTGAAGTGGTACACCTTTGAGGAGGCCATAAAGCTTAACGAAAAGAATCCTAAGAAGCTGTTTGTTGACGTGTACACCGATTGGTGTAGCTGGTGTAAGGTGATGGACCAGAAAACGTTCAGCCACCCTAAAATTGCTGAATACTTGAATGAGCATTACTACCCGGTGAAGTTCAACGCCGAGTCAACCGCACCTATTACCTTTCAGGGATACGAGTTTAAGAATGAGGGTACTGGACGTAGAAGTCCACACCAGCTGGCTGCTGCCTTGTTACAAGGCAAAATGTCCTATCCATCAATTGCATACCTCGATGGCGAGAACCAGCTGCTTACAGCTGTTCCCGGTTACTACACCCCGAAACAAATTGAGCCAATACTGGTTTACTTTGCCGAGGAACACTACAAAACAACTGCATTCGACGTTTTTAGTCAAAACTTTGTTGGAAAGATTGCTGAAGAATAAATTGATATACTAACAGTGCAATTTTGGCCGAGTTTTTGCTCGGCCATTTTTTATTGTTCTGGTTTCATAAAATGGATGTTTCCGTATTCCTTCATAAAGAAGTTGGCAGGCATTCGAACAAGTGGCCCGAATTGGTATACTGAGGTTCGTATGTGAAAAAGGTCTTGGTTTTCGAAAGTTACTTTTAAGTCAATAGGAATCGGAATACGGAAGTAAACTGCATCGGTTCGTGGAGTTTCCTTTTCGGTTGAAAGTTGTTTTAACAATTCAGTACCCTGCCACTCGCCATTTGGCGATGCTGAAATTAATACCGGGCTTCCACTTAAATCTGAAGCCGAAACGACACCCTTGCTTGGAGAAAATCGGAAAAGAATGGTTGCGCTATTCCCGTTGGGTTTTGGGGTGTAATCGAACCAGTGAGTGGATTTCTGCTCAAAACTTTTTCCAATAAACAGCGAAAGGTATTCCTGTTCAAGCTTCGAAATTTCTTTGAGAACAGCCTCGGCAGCCTTGCCTTCGGCAATGAAATCGGCATCACCATTTAGTAGCTCAAATCTCCGTTTACGAAGTAGAAAAATAAATTCGGCTGCTTCAAGCGCTTTATCCTCAATAGATTTTTCAACAGTAACCGTTTTGTGTACCGGAACCCTAACAAACGTGCTGTCCTGAAAAACTCGTGAGTAGTGAGTTGTTCGTTCGGCAACAATGAATGGTGTGGTGGAAAGGTCGGTATAAATGGGAGTGGCAGGTTCCGGAGCAGGTTGCATTCCAACCTTATTTATTCCGTCGAAATGGATGTTTGATGTTGGAATAATTAAACCTTGCGATGTAAGTTTTAAAAAGTCGCTCTGAAATGTTTCGTTGGGTTCAATTACAAATAGAGCGCTTATGTCGGCTTCGTTATCGCTAGTTGCATCAACCGATTGTATTTCCCACTCAGAATTCTTTTTGGTGATTACATTGGATATTCCCATAAATCGTTCGGCAAACTGGGCGTAAGGACCTGGAATTTCAATGATTTGAACCGACTCAACCTTAATACGATAGGTTGTTAATGGCAGCGCGTAAACCATACCGTGGGGAGAAAGCGAGGAGGTTAAATTGATGGGGGTTATGGTTGTGGTTTTCTTGCTGCAGGCAGTAGCCAGCAACGAGATAAGCAGAATAGTAACGATTTTTCTCATATACATCAAAAATTGTTTTTAGTTTTTAAAAACGCTTTACCCAGGTAACTTATTATATCGGATGCAACCATTGCGTTTGCACCCATTTCAAAGCAAGCCATATCGCCTGCAAGGCCATGAATGTAAACTCCAACCAACGAGGCGTTTAATGAAGAATAGTTTTGAGCCAGCAATCCTGTTATTAATCCAGTTAGCACGTCGCCGCTTCCACCAGCTGCCATTCCAGGATTTCCGGTAGAGTTAAAATAAATGTCTCCGTTTGGAGTGAAAATTTGTGTGAAAGCACCTTTCAGCACAATAATTATATTGTATTTAGCCGACATTTTTTGAGCAACTTCAAAACGCTGGGAGCCACATTCGCTCTTCCCGAAAAGCCTGTCGAATTCCCCGGGATGCGGAGTGATAATAGAGTTTTTGGGAATAATTGATAGTAATTCAGTGTTTTCAGAAATTATATTTAGCGCGTCAGCATCAATTACCATCGGTTTTTTGCTGGCTTCAAAAACTTTTTTGATGGCTTGGGCACGAGTTACTCCTTTACCTAAGCCGGGGCCAATACCAATGGCAGTGAACTTTTCAACATCTTTCTCGTCGGTAAAAATTAGCTCGCTTTGGTCAATTTCAACCAGCGCTTCAGGAACCGAACTTTGTATGATATTGTACCCAACTTTTGGAACGTGAACGGTAAGTAGCCCCACTCCGGAAGCCAAGCAGGCTTTGGCAGCCAGAACTGCAGCGCCCATCATTCCGTAGCTTCCGGCAATTAGTAAGGCATGGCCGTAAGTTCCCTTATGCCCAAATTTACTTCTGCTTTGCAGAAGAGGGTTAACAGTTTTTGAAGTTACAAAGTTAAAGTGGGATGGAGTTTCCTTAATGGCACTCTCGTGGAGACCAATTGGCAAAACCTCCCAGTGGCCGGTAAACTCGTGATTTTCTGCAAAAAAGAAGTTGAGTTTGGGGAACTGAAGGGTTAACGTAACCGTTGCTTTTACAACCGGATTGGGATTTGGGAAAGGATTCCTTTCGCCAAAAAGCCCCGATGGAATATCGATGGAAATAACTGTGCTGTTCGACTTGTTTATATGCGTAACCAATTCCGCATAAATCCCTTCCAGCGGACGGGTAAGCCCCGATCCGAAGAGCGCATCGATAACAATGCTTTTTTCGCTTAGCGATGGGAAATTGGAGGAGTTTGAGATATGTAATATTTTGACTAATCCTTGCTTTTTGGCACGCAGAATGTTTGTTTCAAGATCCTTCGTTTTATTTGAATCCGTTTCGAGCGTGTATAGGTTTACGTTGTATCCAACCATGGCCAGCATTCGTGCCAAGGCAACTCCATCGCCACCGTTGTTGCCGTTTCCGGCAAAAATGGAGAAAGAATTCTTGGAGGAGTAGTTTGCTACAATCCACCGAAAAATCGATTCTGCGGCCCTCTCCATCAAATCAATAGAGGCAATGGGTTCACGTTCGATGGTTTTACTATCGATTTCACGTATTTGGCTTGTTAAAAAAAATCGCATTTGTTTGAGACTTTTAAAACATAAGCAAATATAATCTTTTTCAGCGCAAAACAGAGAATAACATTGGATGAAATGGTGTGAACTGATTGATTTAATGTGAAAGGATAAAAGTTTTTTCTATATTTGCCCACGCTTGAATTTTTGTTTTGAAAATTATTAACTAAAAAACAATAAGTTATGTTGAAGAACCATCCGAAAGGATTATTTGTGGCTCTTTTTGCTAACATGGGCGAACGATTTGGGTACTACACCATGCTGGCAATTTTTGTACTTTTCCTTCAGGCAAAGTACGGGTTTAAATATGAAGTTGCTTCCCAGTATTTTGGGATTTTCTTGGCGTTCGTTTACTTCATGCCACTTATCGGCGGTATTCTTGCCGATAAAGTATTAGGGTACGGAAAAACTATTAGCTTGGGATTAATAGTTATGTTCTTAGGCTATATATTAATTGCTATTCCAACACAATGGTCGCTCGAATCAAAAACTAGTGGATTACCATTGGTAATTGGAGGTTTAGCAGTAATATCCTTGGGGACTGGTTTTTTTAAAGGGAACTTGCAGGCTCTTGTTGGAAACTTGTACGATGCTGAGGAAAGATTTGAAAAGTATCGTTCACTCGGATTCAACATATTCTACATGGGTATTAACGTTGGTGCAATGTTTGCTCCAACTGCAGCTGAAGCGGTAAGCAACTGGATGCTTAAAGGGTCGAATCTTACCTATAGTGGAGGTATTCCAGCATTAGCTCATAAGTTTCTCGATGGAACAATTTCTGCAGATGAAACCCTAAAACTTACTGATCTTGCCAAAGAGCAAGTTGCTTTCTCATCGATGTCGGGCGATTTGGGACAATTCTCGCTTTACTACATCAACGAACTTTCGAATTCTTACCACTGGGCTTTCGGTGTTGCTACCATCTCACTTATTGTTTCAATGCTTATTTTCTGGGGATTCAGGAAATTCTATAAACATGCCGATGTTACTGAGAAGCAGAAAGCGAAATCTACAGAACTTAAAGATAAAGTTATCACTCTTACTCCTAAGCAGGTTAAAGAAAGAATGGTTGCTTTGATTCTTGTTTTCATGGTGGTTATTTTCTTCTGGATGGCATTCCATCAGAATGGTGCCGCAATGACTGCATTTGCTAGAGATTACACGGTAGATACCGTTGGAAAGTATACAAACATTTGGTTCGATCTGTTCGGATTGTTACCAATTGCTCTTACTGTATTAGGTGTTGTTCTATTTTTTCAGCGAAAAAACAGTCAGGCTCTACGTATTGGTGGATTGATTATGGCTGCTGCTTTTGCGGTAATTGCGTTCTTCAGAATTAGTGGTTATGAAGCTAGCAACCTATTTACACCACAAAAATTCCAGCATTTTAATCCATTCTTCATTGTTGCGTTAACACCTATTGTAGTTGGAATATTTAGTATGCTGGCAAATAAGCAAAAAGATCCTTCAGATCCAAAGAAAATTGGTATTGGTATGGTGATTACAGCTGTAGGGTTTACCGTGCTTGTAGTTGGGTCGCTTTCATTAATTGGAATGGCTCCTGGAAACATTGGAGAAACCAGAGTTGATAATGCTTTTGCAGTTGGTCCATATTGGTTAATTAGCACTTACTTTATTCTTACAATTGCAGAACTTTTCCTTAGCCCAATTGGTTTATCATTTGTATCAAAAGTTGCTCCACCTCAATATAAAGGTCTAATGCAAGGCGGATGGCTTGCTGCAACTGCAATTGGTAACTATGGCGTTGCTTTGGTTGGTTTTCTTTGGAATAAAATTCAACTATGGCAATTCTGGGGAATCTTGGTGGTTCTTTGTCTAATCGCAGCAACCTTCATCTTTTCAATATTAAAAAGACTTGAAAATGCTACCAAATAAATTGGTGTAAAAATTTTAAGAAGGGAGAACCAAAGGGTATTCTCCCTTTTTTTATTTGTTATTCACGATTTATATTTGACTAAAGTGATTAACTTGGTGAGATAAAAAATATGATATGAAGGTGTTCGTTATTGAAACAGAATTCATTCCGCTAATACAGCTGCTTAAAGCATGCAGAATTGCTCAAACCGGAGGCGAAGCCCAAATGCTGGTTGTTGATGGAATGGTTTTACTCAACGGAGTCAAGGAAACCCGAAAAAGAGCAAAAATTCGCAATGGAGATGTTGTAGAGTGCAATGGGAAAGTTGTGAAGGTTCAACAAAAAACAGAAGTTTAGTGTTTTATTCATATAAAATACAACTATGAAAAGTAAAAATCTGCTTCTTCTCCTCATTTGCTCAATGTTATACTTGAATGCAAGTTCGCAGGAGAAATATTTCATAGCATTTACCGATAAAAACGGAACACAGTTCAGTGTAGATAACCCTTCTGAATTTCTTACACAACGTTCGATTGAGCGAAGAGCAAAACAAGGAATTGCTATCACTGAGCGCGACTTACCGGTGTCGCAATCGTACATTGATGAAATTGAACAGCTTGGTGTGAATATTCTGTATTCGTTGAAATGGTTTAATGGGGTTATTGCTGTGATTTCCACCGAGGAAATGGTTAACAATGTTCTCGATAAAACTTTTGTGAATGGAGTGTTTATGGTTTTCGATTCCCAAGCAAAGGGTATTCCGCTGGCCGACGAAGATTTCTTTCAGGCATACTCGTCGAAAGCAAGTGCTGAAGACTACTACAGCTATGGTGCATCGGCAGCACAAGTAAAAATGATGAACGGCCACAAGCTCCATAATTTGGGGTTCAGGGGAAACGGAATGCGCATTGCTGTTTTTGATTCAGGGTTCAATAGCGTGAATGTTATGAGCGCATTCGATTCGTTACGTAGCAACAACAAAATAATTTACACAAAGGATTTTGTAAACCCTACATCCAACATATACAATGAGCATTACCACGGTGCCATTGTTTTGTCGGCTATGGCCGCAAATATTCCCGAAGTTCTTGTGGGAACTGCTCCTGAGGCGGAGTACATTCTTATTCGGAGCGAGGATGCCACCTCCGAGCAAATTATCGAGGAGTACAACTGGGCTGCTGCTGCCGAACTTGCCGATAGTTTAGGTGCTGACGTTATCAACTCCTCGTTAGGTTACTACGAGTTTGATTCCGAGTGGCAGAATCATACATTCTCAGATATGGATGGAGAAACCACCCCCTCGGCTCGCGCTGCAAATATTGCTGCTAATGTAGGAATGATTGTTGTTGCAAGTGCAGGAAACGAGGCAAATAACGAGTGGGGGCGAATTATTACCCCTTCTGATGCGTTTGGAGCCATTGCGGTTGGTGCCGTTGATAGCGAGGGAGAATACGTATCGTTTAGTTCAGTTGGCCCGTCGGCCGATGGACGAGTAAAACCCGATGTAGTATCGATGGGCTATTTAACCGCTGTTCAGCAGGTGTCAGGCGAAATATCGACTGCAAACGGAACTTCGCTCTCAGCACCATTAGTATCTGGTTTAATCAGCTGCTTGTGGCAGGCGCTTCCCGATGCTTCGGCAGAAGAAATTTACAACTTTACGATTCGCTCGGCTTCGCAGTTCAGCAACCCTTCGCCAACGCTTGGCTACGGAATACCCGATTTTGAGTTGGCGCTGAATGAATTACCGAATTTCCCCAGAGGAGAAGCGAATCTCAGGCTTTTTCCAAATCCAACCAACGGAAAGTTAACCATTCTAATTCCTTGCAATAATTGCAACGAAATGTTTCTTTCCCTTTTCGATATTTCAGGTAAACAATTAGTTGGTGAAGTTATCAGTTCAACGGGAAACGTTATAAACATTGATATTCCAGAAACTTACCCTGAGGGTGTTTACTTTTTAAGGCTAATCCAGGGGAATAATTACTACACAGGAAAATTTGTAAAAACCAGCCTATGAGGGATTTTCAGAAAAATCAGTTTACTCTTTCTGAAATAACTCAGCATATTCAAGAGGTTTTAGAAGAAGGGGTTGGCGATAGCTACTGGGTTACAGCTGAAATTGCAGATTGTAAGTTTAACAGAACCGGGCATTGCTACCTTGAGCTGGTTGAGAAAGAAGAGTCGGGAACCCAGCCAAAAGCAAAAATTCGGGCTACTGTATGGGCTGGTGTATTCAGGGTAATAAAACCATTCTTCGAAACATCAACCGGAGTTAAGTTCGATGTTGGAATAAAAGTAAAGGTACTATGCCGTGTCAACTTCCATTCAGTATACGGAATCTCTCTTAACATTCAGGATATTGATCCAGCCTTTACGCTTGGCGATATTGAGCAGCAACGAAGGGAAACCCTTGCACGGCTTATGGCCGATGGAATTATCGACATGAACAAGGAGCTGGAGTTCCCTCTGCTTCCAAAACGAGTTGCAATTGTATCGTCGCCCTCAGCAGCCGGATACGAAGATTTCATAAATCAGCTCGACACTAATGCATTTGGTTATCGTTTTTCATACAAAATATTCTCTGCAACGGTACAGGGAGCAAAAGCAGAAGAATCGGTTGTTGAAGCATTAAATCGGGTTAACCATGAGGTTGAAAGTTGGGATGTTGTAGCAATTATTAGGGGAGGAGGCTCTCAAACCGATCTGTCGTGTTTTGATGGCTACACCTTAGCCAGCAATATCGCTCAGTTCCCTCTTCCTGTTATAACTGGAATTGGACACGAAAAGGATATCTCAATTGCCGATATGGTTGCGCACACACGCCTTAAAACGCCAACTGCAGCCGCAGAGTTTTTAGTTAATGCCTTTTACGAAGCAGAAGCACTAACCAACACGTTGGCCGACGATTTTAAGCAGCATACGAAGCTGATGCTAAACGAGTACGAAAGCAACCTAAGTACCTTGCAGATTAAAATTGCTCCCAGCATTCTGAAGCATACAGCTAACCTTCGATTGTCTCTACAAATGTTTGCCTTTAATTTGAACGATTACTCCAAGAGGTATGCTCTTAAAAAAGAAAGAGAAAGTGCAAAGCTGATAAAACAGTTAGCCAGCCTGCTTGAGTATAAATCCTTGAGCGAATTGAATGCTTTGGCAAATTTTAGAAAGAGTTTATCATACTTATGCCATAATAAAATTGAGAGACAAAGAACCAAACATAATTCAGTTGCCAGCACATTAGTTTTGGTTGAACCAACCAGGGTTCTTCAACGAGGATACTCAATTACCCTTGTGAATGGCAAACCGCTTAGAAATGTTGAAGAACTCAAGATTGATGATGAAATGGAAACGTATATTATTGAGGGAAGGGTAGAAAGTGTGATTAAAAAGTTCGAAAAAAAACGGTTTCAATAAAGGAAACCTAGTAAAAATGACTATATTTCACAAAAAATTTAGAAATCGAGTGAAACGAAAGAGTGGTTTTTTTATTGTATTATTTTTTTGGAGTATTGTTGTTTCAGCCCAAGGATTTCAACAGAGGTTAGATAGTTTGCTTGTGCGAGTGCATCAAGCAAATGACATTGAAAAGGTAACCCTTTATGTTGAGCTCTCAAAATTATACTGGGCTTCGAATCCCGATAGTAGCATCTATTTTGCCAACAGAGCACTCGATTTTGCAAAACTAACCAATAGCGATGAGTTATTGGGAGATGCATACAATAGTTTAGGCAACGCATACTCCTTTATCCATGAAAACCAAAAAAGCCTCGATTACTACACGCTTTCAAAAAAACAAAGAGATAAAGTAGGCGATTTGCAGAAGGTAGCCTTTACCTTGAATAATATGGCCTTGGTGTATGCTGATATGGGTAAGTATACCGAAGCTATTGATGCATATAAAGAAGTAGTGGAGATTTGTGAAGCAAACGAAGATTATATTTTCAATGCGCACATCCTACTAGGGATTGCTGGTGTGTATAAAACTGTAAGTGATATTAATAAGGCCCTAGAGTACGGTATTAAAGCAGCCAATATTTTTATTCACTACAAGGATCAACTTGGTATGGCATCAGCTTACAGTTTTATAGGTTCTCTGCACCGAGACTTGAATAATATCTCTTTAGCGCTTGAGTACTACAAAAAAGCTTATTCCATTTACGTGGAGCAGAACGATGTTTCAGGAATATCTTCTTCCTCCAATAACTTAGGAATTATCTACGATGAGTTGGATGAAAATGAGAAAGCGCTCGACTTTTACTCCAAGTCTCTTGCCATTGCAATGGACGAAAAGGACAAGAGGGGCATTGCTACTGCCCTTAATAACATTGGGTATCTTCATGCAAAAATAAAAAACTACCGAAGCGCCCTTGAGTCGTACATGAGTTCCCTCCGAACTTTTAAAGAAATATACGATTACTCAAGTTGTATGAACACGTTGAATAATATTGCCTGGGTACATTACCATTCAAAAAATATTGAAAAAGCCATGGAGTATGTTCTTGAGGCTCTTTCATATGAACCCAAAACAACAGACCTTCAATATAAGGCCGAAAGCCAAGAAATTTTAAGCAAAATTTACCTATACAATCAGGATTATAAGAAGGCTTTTGAGCACAATGCAAAGTTCATGGAACTTAAAGATAGCCTATACAATATTGACAGGAATGAGAAGTTAATGGAAATGCAGGTTCGATTCGAAACCGAAAGGAAGGAGCAGGAGATACAGCTTCTCAAAAAGAACGATGAAATTAAAAATCTAGAGATAAAAAGGCAAAAAAATCTCCAGCGATTTTGGTGGGCTTCATCGGTTCTTCTCCTAGTAATAGCAGTTCTAATTTATAGTAATTTACAATCGAAAAAGAGCGCGAATCAACTTCTTTCTGAGAAGAACAAGCAGTTAGAGGAGGCAAATGCTAAACTTAAGGAATCGGAGGAGCATTTGAAGGAGTTGAATGCAACGAAGGATAGGTTCTTCTCGATAATTGCCCACGATTTAAAGAACCCTTTTAACGCACTTCTAGGTTTTAGCGAGTACCTCATGAATAACTTCGAAACCAGCTCCAGGGAGGAATCAAAGGAGTATATTAAAATTATTTATGAATCTGCTCAGAATCTATTTAAACTTTTACATAACCTACTGCAGTGGTCACGCACACAACTTGGAACCATAGTTTATAAACCAGAACTTTTCCCACTTTTGCCATCAATACATCAGGAAATTGAATTTCTTGAAAAAGTTACTGATAACAAAAATATCAAAGTTGTAGTAAGGGTTGAGAATCACTTAATGGTTTATGCTGATAAGAACATTATTTCTACTGTAATCAGAAATTTACTTAGCAACGCTATAAAATTCAGCAACATTGGCGGGAAAATAGCTGTAAATGCCCAAGAACAAGATAAGTACGTTGAAGTTTCGATTACTGATTCAGGTGTGGGTATGAGTAAGGATGAACTCGATAAACTATTCAGGCTCGATGCATCGTTTAGTACAAAAGGAACAGCGGATGAGGAGGGAACAGGTTTAGGACTACTTCTTTGCAAGGAATTTATTGAAAAGAATGGTGGAAAAATTTGGGTAACCAGCCAGAAGGAGAAAGGAAGCACGTTTAGTTTTACCTTGCCGATTCATAGGTGGGGATAATAATAGGTTAAGGAATAATACCTTATCAATATAAATTTATGCGACATTTTTTCCCCCTCATTATTAAAACGCTGGTACTTCTTTTTGCAATAATTTCCCCTTTGTCTGCTACTCCTAGCACCAATGCAAAATGGACTGTTCAGTGGTACCAATCATTCAATGATTCTTTGTTGAACAGCTCTTTAGAATTCATGACAGAGGATCCTCAGCGTGCTTTATTGTTGGCAAATAATGTATTAAAGAATACCCGACTTGAGAACGATGCTGAAAAACAGAAGGCAGTAACAATTCTTATTGCAAATATCTATGTTAATGCTAAAGATAAACCTAGAGCCGAGTTCTACCTGAATAGCCTCGAAAAAGAGGTTAACACCACTGAGAAAAGGCGTTTTGTAAGAGAGTTTACGTTTGTGAAAGCGAACTACCTGGCATTTGTTTTTGGCTATTCCGAAGCAGTAAAGTTTCTTGATGAAAAAATCCAAAAAGCAAGAAGTCTCAGTGATTTGGAAACTCAAACTCAGCTGCTTCATCATAAGGCCAAGATTCAGAAGGACTTCTCGTTATACAAAGAATCTGTGTTAACGTTAAATATCGCCATTGAGGTTGCTCAAAAAACAAATAACAAGCTAATTCTTGCAGAATGCTTCAGCATTCTGGGCAGCTCATACTACATGCAAAGTAATTACGATGAAGCAATTCAGCAGTTTGGTATAGCCACAGATAATTATCAATCAATGAACGATTCAATTGGAGTTCTTGAATCGTACATTGATGCTAGCATTGCGAAAAGAGATTTAGGCAGGTTTCCCGAATCGGAGAAAGATTTAGATTATGCCCTAAAAATTGCCGTTGCCTTGAAGGATAATCCTTCTATCGCTGAAATACTGAACTTGAAAGGAAGTCTCGAACTTCGGAAAAACGACCCAGCGAGCGCTGTTTCATACTACACCAAAAGTGTAGAAATTCGCATTGAGACAGGATACCGTTGCAGTAGTGCATCAACCTACGAGAATTTATCGAGAGTATATGCGCAGCTGAACCAGTTTGAGAAAGCAAAGGAGGTTCTTCACAAATCGATAGATATCAGGAATGAACTTAATGATGAAATTAAGTTGGCTTCTGCATATAACGATATGGGAAACATTTACCTACAGAACGGAGAACTTGCCGATGCTATCAGGTATTATCTCCTATCTCTAAAAATTCGACAACAGCTTGGGGCACATTCTGATGCATCGAGAACTTTAACAAATATTGGAATAGTATACCGTATGTTAGGCTCAAATAATAATGCGTTAAACTACTTTAACCGTGCGCTTGAACTAATTTCAGAGGAAACTGACCCGCTTGGGAAGGCTTATGTATTCATAAACCAAGGTAACACATATAGAGACTTGGGGAGTCCTGAACAAGCGCTTGAAAGTTATAAAAAGGCGTTGAATATACGTATTAAAACTGGGAACATGTTAAGTTCAGCCCAGGCACTTCGGAGCGTTGCTAATGCGTATGCTGATATGAATAGTTTTAGCGAAGCTAAAAAAGCGCTGGGTAGGTCGTTAGATATATTTAGAGAGAATGACGATCAGCGAGGAATCGCCGATACTGAAAATGAGCTCGGGAACGTGTTGCTTAAAGAAGGAAGACTTGAGGATGCAATGCTTTCTTTCGAAAAAGCATCTATTTTATACGGGAAAATTTTCGATCTAGACCGAAGGGGTCTATGCCTGCGAAAAATTGGTGAAATTCAGGTAACGCTGGGGCAGTATACCATAGCTCATGAAAATCTTCAGCTGGCATTATCACTGGCAAATTCAACAAATAACGGAAAACTACTCGAAACATCACTTCTTGCATTTCATAATTATTTTTTACATAGAGGAAACTATAATCAAGCTCTTGATTTTTATAAAAAGCACATTACTGTTCGTGATAGTTTGGAGGGCATTAGTCAGAAGGAATCAATTTGGCAGGCAAGCCTCGATTTGGAACTAAATAAAAAAGCCGAAGAAATTAAAATGATAGAGAGCGAAGTGAACAGGTTGGTTCAGGAAGACAAAATTAAAACCTATGAGATTGAACGTCAGAAAATGAGGAGTTATTTCCTAACCTTAGGCCTAGTTTTCATCCTTTTGCTCGCATCGGCAAGCTTGTACGGATATCTAGTTATTCGAAAGAAAAATATTCTGTTAAATGAGGTGAATGAGAAACTTACTGAATCCGAGAAGGAATTGAAGGCAACCGTTAAAACGAAGGATAAACTATTCTCAATAATTGCGCACGATTTGAAGAGCCCTTTTACTGCACTGGTTGGGCTTACAGAGGTAATGAAAAGCAAAACGGGGAAAGAAAATGCTATTGAAATTACTGAGTATGCAGGATATGTTCACGATTCATCTCAAAACCTACTCAACCTAATTGAGAACCTTTTGGGATGGGCGAGGAGCCAAACTGCTAGCATAAAACTAAACTCCCAAAAAATTAATATTATCGATATTTTTGAAACTGTAAAACAGCAACTTAGCCTTCAGGCTAACTCTAAAAATATTCAAGTAATTATTCCCGATTCAAAAGGTATTGAGGTGTTTTGCGACAGGGACACTATTGTAACAGTTCTAAGAAACCTTGTTTCCAATGCTATAAAGTTTTCAAATGTTGATAGCAAAGTGCTTTTACTGGTAGAACAAAAAGGAGCAGAAGTTCTAGTTAGCGTTAAAGACAATGGTGTTGGTATGAGTGAAAAAAATCTATCGGAGCTCTTTAGTATAGATGGGGCAAATTTGACAGAAGGGACTCATAAAGAGAAGGGCACAGGGTTGGGGCTTATAGTTTGCAAGGAATTCGTAGAGGCGAATGGTGGAAAAATATGGGCTGAAAGCAAAATGGGTTTTGGTTCAACTTTCAATATCTCGCTTCCCTTGATTTAGTTTTAAATAATTTGTAACGCAATGGCTAAAAAGAAGATTACATATTCGCAAGCAATAGAGGAGATTGAAGATATTATTGCTCAAATTGAAAATAATGAAATTGAGATTGATGAGCTTCCACAGAATGTGAGCAGAGTTGCCGAACTTCTTAAGTATTGTAAGGCTCAGCTACATAGTACCGAGGAGGAAGTAGAAAAGTTATTAAAAGATTTCTCAGAATAAGCTCTTGCACACACACCATCCTGTTCGATAACGTACATATATTGTTCTTTATAGAAACATATCATTACGTTATGAATATCTTTTTAATTCCTTAAGTACATGTAACACAGGTTTTTGGTTGCTTTGGCATGACCTTGGTTATTTAAATGATAATAAATACTAAATAGCCATGGTTAAAAGCTACTTAATAACTGCTGTAAGAAGTATACTAAGGAATAAATTAACATCAACCATTAACATACTGGGATTAGGTTTGGGTATGGGGGTTTTCATCTTAATAATGATATTTATTAATCAGGAACTACAAATAGATAAGTTTATTAATGATAAAAACAGAATATTCAGGGTTGAGTGTGGCGACTGGGCTATAATGGGGCCTGGTTTTTTTGAAAAAGCTGCTGAATTATGTGGCGAAATTGAAACTTCTGCAATGATACAGCCCAACGCAGTGAGTAACGACGCTGTTAAAAAGGAGGGAAACTCAGTAAGAGCAAACAGCTACATAGCGGCAAACAGCAACTTCATTCGTTTTTTTGGGTTTGATGTTCTTGTAGGCGATTCCCAAAACCCTCTCTCTCAACCCAATTCTCTTGTGTTAACACTAAGTGAAGCCAAAAGGGTTTTTGGTAATACAAATCCAGTAGGAAAAACACTTACATTCAACGATAGCATTGAGATGCTGGTAACGGCTGTTATTAAAAATCCTGATAATTTTCACTTCCCATTCAATGCAGTGTTTTCATTTGAACAGTACGTGGCTATAAGTGGTAGAGAAAACTACCGAAACCAGCTGCTAAACAATATGAATAATCCAACATACCTTAAATTACGTTTTGCCAGCGATAAGGAGAAGGTTGAGCAGAAACTGTCAGATGAAATATTTAAATTAATAAATTCCAACACCAGATTTGAGATGACGCTTCGCCCCGTGAGAAACATATACTTTCAGGGGTTGCTTCCCTTTGAGGGAGCAGTTCGACATGGGAACCTAAAGTTTATAAGGGTTATGGTTGTTGTGGCTTTTCTAATACTAATCTTGGCCTGTATTAACTTTATAAACTTAAGTACAGCCAGAGCTTCAACCCGGGCGAAGGAGATAAGTGTGAGGAAAGTTTGCGGGGGTAATCGTAAAAAAATAGTTGCCCAATTTCTAGGAGAATCGGTTTTAGTTGCCTTCTTGTCGCTGCTAGTTGCTGTTGTTTTCGTTGAACTATTTTCACCAGTTTTTAGCAATCTCATTGAGCGTACGGTTGTCCCTTCCTTTTTCTCAAGTAAATGGTTGATTGTTTCAATGATAATGGGTTCTCTGGTTATCGGTCTCGTTTCGGGCTTTTACCCAGCACTTTTCCTGAGCTCGTTCAACCCAGTAAGAGTGCTTAAAGGGGAACTTCTCAAAGGCTCAGGGAAGGGTTTGTTCCGAAAAGTGCTAATTGTTTTTCAGTTTTCGGTTTCGGTGGGCCTTATTATTGTGACTATAATTATATATAGTCAAATTAAATACTTTACGGGCTACGATGTTGGCTTTGATAAAAGCCAGATTATAACAATTCAGCAACCTCGAAAAGTTCGTTTCGAATATCCAACACTGAAAGAAAAAGTGCAAAAAGTTTCAGGTGTTCTCGGAATTTCTCGTTCAAATTCCAAACCGGGTGAAATTTCCTGGCAGGAAAGCTGCTACGATAGCCTAGGGCAGCACCATAATTTCACTTTTCAACCGGTTGATCCCGATTATATTAATGTCCTTGGACTTGAGCTGGTAGAAGGAAGAAACTTCGATTGGGATAGGCCTTCGGATGTAAAAGAGACTGTTATTATTAATGAAACTTTTGCAAAAATGCTTGGTATTAACCAAATTACTGGAGAAAAACTCAATAGTAAGTACATAGATTCATACATTATTGGAATTGTAAAGGATTATAATTTCAATTCTCTTCACAGCCCAATTGGCCCACTGGCATTGAACTTTAGAAACTCTGCTTACAATACTTTCAATATCCGAATCGATGGGAACAACATTCATTCGGTTATTGAGGGGCTCAGAGGTATTTGGGAGGAGTACTCTGTTGAAACTCCGTTTGAGTATTCGTTTCTAAATGAAAGCTTCGAAAACTTGTATCGGTCCGAAATTCGAATGGCAAAACTATTCGGGCACTTTTCGTTTATAGCAATTTTTATTGCCTGCATGGGGTTGTTTGGGTTAGCTGCGTTCATTCTTCAATCGAAAATTAAGGAGATGGGAATTCGAAAAGTGTTAGGTTCCTCAACGCTTAATATAGTTGGTTTAATGGGAAAAGAGTTCACAATTCTCGTTTTAATTTCAAATGCCATTGCATGGCCAATTGCATGGTACTCAATGAGTAGATGGCTCGAAGGGTTCCCCTACAAAACGAATATAAGCCTTGTGTTCTTCCTTTTTGCCCTTTTGCTAAGTTTACTTATTGCATTCGTAACCGTTTCGTACCATTCGTGGCAAACTGCAAGGGCAAACCCAATCGACTCGCTCAAGTACGAGTAGCGTTATGGTTTCAGGGAACTTTTTTGTAAATTTGCGCTTCAATTTCGCAAATTATAAAACCATTATACCATGCACTACTCAGTTCCTGTAAAAGGTAAAGTTCACTGGATTGGAGTGAACGATCGGCGTAAACGACTTTTTGAAAACATGTGGCCGCTCGATAGGGGTGTTTCCTATAACTCGTATCTCATTGTTGATGAGAAAACTGCCCTGGTTGATACGGTGGAAGATAGAGCCGCAGGTAACTACATTGAGCGAATCGAAAAACTTCTCGATGGGAAGAAGCTCGATTACTTAATTATTAACCATATGGAGCCCGATCACTCTGGCGAAGTAAAGGCAATATACGACCACTTCGAAGGCGTGACCATTGTGGGAAATGTTAAAACCTTTAAAATTGTTGAGGCGTACTACGGAATCACCGATAGGCTGCTAAAAGTTGAGGATGGAGATACTCTTCCCCTTGGTTACCACAACCTTAAATTTGTAATGACTCCCTGGGTTCACTGGCCCGAAACCATGATGACATACGATTTCACCGAGCAGATTATTTTTACCGGTGATGCCTTCGGTAGCTTCGGAACCCTTGATGGTGGTATTTTTGACGACGAAATCAACTTCGACTTCTTCGAGGAAGAGATGCGTAGATACTACTCAAATATTGTAGGCAAGTATAGTAACATGGTGCAGAAGGCGCTTGCTAAACTAAATGGAACACCCGTAAATGTTATAGCACCCACTCATGGGCCTGTGTGGCGAGAAAATCCGAAGAAAGTAATCGATCTTTACGATATGTGGAGCAGGTACGAGGCAGAGGAGGGCGTAGTTATTGTAGTGGCTTCAATGTACGGGAACACTGAGTTAATGGCCGATTATATCGGTCGGAAGTTGAACGAAAACGGAGTTAAGAACATACGTATTCACGATGTTTCGCGCACGCATATTAGTCACCTAATTAACGAAATTTGGAAATATAAGGGGGTTATTTTAGGTTCCTGTGCATACAATTCCGAAATGTTCCCGTTAATGGAGAACCTAACCCGTGAGCTAAATCATATGAAAGTTAAGAATAAGTACCTCGGTATTTTTGGAAGCTACAGCTGGAATGGAGGAGGCGTGAAGAAACTTATGGAGTTTGCCGAGGATTCGGAGTTGGAGTTGGTTGCCGAACCAGCCGAGATTTATGGAAAACCATCTGAGAGTAAGTATGAGAAGTGCGATATTCTAGCTCAGAAAATGGCAGAAAAGATTTTATCTAAATAAATTTTACAGTACGTAATTTTAAGTCAGCCTGCGCCTGTCTGTCGGCAAACAGGACAGGCAGGGTGGGCAGGCGAGAAGTGAAGCAATCTTTTTTGGAAACAATTGATTGCTTCTTTTCTTTATTAAGGAAATGCAATTTGTAATTGCGATGTGAAATTTTAGCAACTAATTTTTCCTCTCATAAATTCAAGAATACATTCTTCATCGTCAGGATGAAACCAGGTAATTTCATTATCGCGACCCCACCATGTTAGCTGGCGCTTGGCGTACCTTCTCGAGTTACGTTTTATTAGTTCAACTGCTTCATCGAGACTGATTTTCCCATCGATAAAGTCGAAAATTTCACGGTAACCTACGGTTTTAAGGGCGTTATGATTTCGGTACTTGTACAAACCTTTTACCTCTTCAACCAAGCCATTCTCAATCATCTTATCAACCCGCTGGTTTATCATAGAGTAGAGCTCCTCTCGTGGCCGGTTTAGCCCAATTTTCACAATTCCAAAGGGTCGAACTTTCTGGGGTTGGGTAAGGAACGAGCTATAGGTTCTGCCTGTTTGCAGGCAAACTTCAACGGCTTTTAGAATGCGCTGCGGATTTTTTAAATCGATATTATTGTATTGCTCCGGATCGAGAATTTTTAGCTGCGAGCGTAGGCTATCAATTCCTTCATTCTTCAGCTGATTCTCTAACGTTTTTCGAAGCTCAGGATCGGGAGTAGGAAAATCGTCAATCCCTTTGCAAATCGCATCGATGTAAAGCATTGATCCACCAACTAGTAACGCTGATTTATGCTCCTGAAATATGATTTCAAGTGTATTCAACGCATCCAACTCAAACATTCCGCAGCTGTACCGTTCTGTTATCGATTTATTGCCAATAAGATAGTGGGTTGCCTGGTTAAGTTCGCGTTCAGTAGGAGCGGCTGTCCCAACCTTCATTTCACGGAAAAACTGCCGCGAATCGGCAGAAACAATAGGTGCATCCAGCGCATTTGACAGTTGAATGCTTAGTGAAGTTTTGCCAACTCCTGTTGGGCCAAGAAGAACTATAAGGAACTTGCTCAACTCTTTCATTCGTCAATGTAATCCCCTTCCTGAAACGAATCGGAGCTAAAATCATCGTCGAAACCTATGTCGTTACTTATCTCATTCAGCAAATCGTCGTCAAGCGTATCGGCAGTGTACTTAATATCCTCCAACTCAGTTTGAACGGGCGGTTCTCCAATGCAGGCCGAACAAGCGGGGTACTTTTTGCCAGTTTCAGGCTGATGAGTTTCGAAAAGTTCTAAAAAGAATGCCCTATCGCTAAAAATATCGAAAACGTAGAGCAGCCTTTCTTTCTTGTGCTTAATTAAATCGTTGATTTTTACACTATCCATTGGAATGGCGGCCGGACCGGCATCGTTTTCCATGTCAATTAGCGTTAGCTCCATCCCTTTGTTCCAATGCTCATCGGTAAGGAAGAACGATGCTAGCATGTGCGGGTCGTAGCTCAGATTCTTTTGAATGAAATTATGAAAGTCAAGAAAGGTGCTATCCGAGTTCACCTCGAAATCACGAAGGAATGCCTTGTCGTCGCTCGATATCATCCTAAACTTGTATATCATGGCTAGGTATTGTGGGTTTTAAGTGCAAATTAAGTTAGTAAAACGAAAAAATAAAATATTTCGTCAACTTTTATAAAAGATAAAGGGATGAAACTTTTGAAAGTATCACCCCTTTGATAAATGGAATATTTAAACTCTACTTTGAATACTGATCAATTACTTCGTTGATAGTATGCTGGCAAACCTTACAGAACTCGGTGTGGCGTGTGTACATAATGCAGTTAAGCTGCGAGCGGTATAACCCTTTTGGTTGGTATCCTGCTCCCTCAAAAGCACCAACCTTATCGGCGTACTTCTCGTTGGCAATAAACTTTTCCTCAGCCATTTTCTGGCGAAGGAATAGTTCTTCCATTACTTTCTCGGGAACGTGGGCTGCCCTTAGGCTATCGCGCTCTTTTTGTATTTGGTAGCCAAACTTATCGAACTCCTCCTTGTTCCATGGTGTGGGAATGGGTGTTTCATCATCAACCAGCTCCTTCCACTTTAAGTTTTCTTTGTCGAGAAGGGCTGTAATGTTCTTTTCCCAAGGTTCAATCGAAATATCGGGTACCTCATACTCAACCGATGAGGTGTAGTACTCGTCCGCCAAAGCGCCCATGTGGTGGCCCATTTCGTGAATCATCAGGTAATCGGCAAAAAGGTTATCGGCTGCAACGGTTGTGTAAAGGTTGTAAATTCCTCCGCCTCCGTAGGTTTGCTCGTTTACAAGAATTACCATAAAATCGTAGGGCACGGTTGATGCTACGTTTCGGATGGTTCTGTTGTCGTATGCCAGAACGTATCGTTCGGAATCGAAGGTGCTGTAGTGTGCTGAAAGTGGAGAACGGCGGTAAACTCCGTGGTGGGGTTTGCTAATACCGCTTTGCATTGCAGGGGTTTCAACAGCACGAACATTAATATCGTTCCTTCGTGAACTGTAGGGTTCTACGCTCAGTAACGCTTCTGCTAGTCGCTTGGCATCGTTTCTGAACTTCTCCATTTCCTGCTCGGTGTAGCCATCGCCAAGTATTACAAGGTCGAGCTTCTCACAGGCAGGTCCATTCTCAACAATTGGGTAAATTTTATAGCTTGGCTCAATATCGGCTTTTATAACCTGTCGCCAGTTGGGGTCAATCTCAGTAATCCAAATTTTTTCGAAAATGTTCTTATTATTCCTTTTGCTCACAATAATTTTCACGGGTTTTTTGGGCCATGGGAATCGGAGCGATTCGTGGAAAGTACCCCACTGCTTTTCAGCCTCCGGTGTTGTTTGCCATTCGCCAAAAATGCTGGCAAATCCTCTGGAGAAGAGCAGCTGGCTGGTTTCGGCATCAATTACTTCGAAGAAATATAATCCGAACATCAGTTCATCGATTAGCTGGGTTTTACTACCCGACCAAATCCCGTCGGAAACCGTTTTGTCGTGCGAGAAGTGCTCGGTATCGAATTTACCGGTATGGTAAAAATCGTATCGCATGGTTTTATCGAGAAACCAATCGCCGAAATCAACGTTGCCTTTGTCAACAATTTCAACCTGAATAGTTTCCTTCTCAGGTTCATTTGCTTCATTTTTAGGAGCGGTTCCACACGAAAGTAGTAATGTGGATAAAGGGATAATTATTAGAAATAGCTTTTTCATTGCTTGAGTTGTTTATGGGTTAACTGCTCCTAAAAGTACAACAAAAGATGAACATTGAAAAACACAGTTAATTTTGAAAATTTTGGGTAAAAAAGTTGATTTAAAAGTTATTTTAGTTTAAATTGCAGTATATCAATGTAATAATTAAAAAAACATGAAACTTGATTTATGAAAAGTTGTTAACAAAAACCTAAAAAAATCAACAATACCTTAATATTTACCTGCATTTGTTACCAACTTAACTTAAATATTTGCTATAATTGTATTCAAATACAAAAAAGTAGTTACTAATTGTAATATTAAGTTACCAATATGGTACATTACCTGGTTCTCTTAATGAACGTTGTTGGGCTGGTGTTCCTCAGTATTTTTGGTGGCGAGGACGTAGCTCTTAGAATGAATGTTCCAAGAGAAGTTACCGCAGGCGCTGAATTTGACGTTGAGGTTACCCTAATTAAAGGGTCAACGGAAAGTTTTGCCCGTTTCCAGCAGGAGTTACCCCGTGGGTTAACAGCACAACTAATTGACAACTCCAACGCCAATTTTTCCTTTGAAGATCAAAAGGTTAAGTTTATTTGGTTGAATCTTCCGCAGGATAACGAGTTTAAGGTGGCTTACAGGGTTAAGGTAAACGAAAGGCTAAAGGGAACATTCAATTTAAAAGGACTCTTCTCATATATTGATGAGAATCAGCGAAAATCGGTTGATGTTATGGTTAGCGACATTGTAATTCAACCATCAAGCCGTATCGATCCTAACCTCATTGTTGATATTTCTGAGTTTCAGCAGATGGTTCCGGTTCAACAACCCGTTGCACTTTTAGCCAGCAATGTTCGCTGCATAAGGCAAACACCTTTTTATACTGGTTTTGAGAACGATATGATGGTGAATATTCTCGTAAACAAGGGAAGTACCGAGAAGTTTGCCAAGATTGAGGAGGTTCTCCCTGAGGGATACACCGCTGAGGCTATTAATCCTCGCGATGCAATATTTACATTTAAGGATCAAACGGTTAAGTTCCTTTGGATGAATCTCCCACCCGATCAGCGTTTCGTTGTTAGCTACCGTTTAAGCCCTCAGGATAGCATTGAGAAGGAAGTGCTGGATTTGAACGGAACGTTTTCATTCATTGTGAATGAAGCGACTCAGGTTATCGATATCGTTCAACGTGATGTTGACTTATCGAATCTTGATCCAAAAAATCTTGACGGAATAATAGCATCTGTTCCTGCTCCTTCTATGGGCTCAACTGGTTCATACACTGGTGCTGAGATTAGTTCTTCGTACACAGGAGGTGATGGGGGAAGAGATATTCCAGTCCAATTTCAGGCTATACCCGATAAACCAAAATTTAGTCAAAAACCTTTGGAGTTAGATAAATCGTATCTACTTGAACCAGAAGAGGGCGTGTACTACAGGGTACAAATAGCTGCAGGGCACCGATTAGTTGATATCAAACGGTACTTTAAAAACTACAAGATAACTGAGGAGGTTCGTACCGAAAAACACGAAGGATGGTACAAGTATTCAATAGGTTCGTTTGGGGAGTATAAGGAAGCTCGCGACTACCGTGTGAAAATATGGAATACAACCACAATCGATGATGCATTTGTGGCTGCGTATAATAATGGTATTCGTATAACAGTACAGGAAGCACTAATGATAACAAGCCAGCAATGGTATAGGTAACTTGTTAAACCAGTAGCATATAAAATGAAAATTAAACAGCACGTATTACCAAAGTTACTTTTTTTGCCGCTGTTGCTTTTAAGTTCAGGGATGCTTTTCGCTCAGGATGACGAAGATTTCTACTTGCAATTTCTAGAAGAGGTAGTTGAGGTTGAAAACCCTGTTTACAAACCTGTAATATCATTTGGTACAGGTTTAATGCACTATATGGGCGATATAAAGAACCCAAGTAAAAATCCTTTGCTAGGAAATTTTGGGTACAAGTTAAATGTGTCAACCTTCATTGGGAAAAAGAATAACTATAAATTGAATTTTTTCCTGATGTACGGGAATTTACAGGGTCACGATTTTGACATTTCCCTTGCCATGCAGTCTGACCCCGATAAGTTACCTTTCGATAATAGATTCACCGATCTTCGTGTTATATACCATAACTCATCTTTTCGTACCGAAACTTATATGTTAGGTGCAAATGTTGAGTATGGTTTTTCGCATATTGCTAGTTTAAATAGAAGATTTAAACCCTACTTTTCAATTGGCGTTTCCTCGTTGATTTTTTCTCCCAAAGGGAATATCTTTTTTGGAGATGATATTTCAAATCCTGCTCAATTCTACAACTTCTGGAGCGATGGAACTATCAGAAATATACCAGAATCGGCTCCAAACAGTTGGAATGCAAGATTTCGCAGTTTCGACAATGATTATGAAACGGATCTGGTAGGACGTGATTTTCATGGAATCGGCAAATACTCAACAACAACTGCCGTTTTTCCTGCTGAGTTTGGTATAGATTTTTACCTTTCGTACCGTGTTAACTTGAGGGTTTCTGCTACATATTTTTATGCCCTTTCCGATTTAATTGACAACTACGATCAGCGAGTGGCAGAACTATATGGAACGGAGCATAACGGGCTTAACGATATGTTCCTGTTTACAAACGTATCTCTACACTTCGACATGTTCTCCGACCCAAAATATTTAAAGGTTGATAGAGATTTTGCCATGCTCGATTTTGATGAATCAATGTATGAGATCCTATTTGCAGATCAGGACTTGGATGGTATTTGGGACAGAATAGATGAATGTCCTGATACACAGGTTGGTGCAGAGGTTGATTCGCTGGGATGTCCTTTTGATATGGATGGTGATGGTATCCCCGATATTATAGATCTAGAGCCTAATACACCATCGGGTTCTATTGTCGATAAAACGGGCTCACAGCTTACTCCCGAAATGCTGGCAGAAATGTTTACCAATCCCAATGCGGTTCGCCGTGAGGAAGTACGTGTTGCTCCGGTATTGCCCATTTGGACAAGGAATATAACCTTTGAACCTGGTAAGGTTCCCAATAAGTTTAAACCAGTTGATAAGGATGGTGACGGGTACGTTTCGTTCCAGGAGTTGCTTCTTACAATTGACGATTTCTTCGACGAGAAGACAACCTACAAGCTCGATGATATTTACGATTTGAATAACTTCTTCTTCTCACAGTAGAAGTTGTTTCAAAGTCTAGTAAAATCCATCTGTACACTATATAGATGGATTTTTTTATTTCTCCTTGTTTTTATAAATATGGTTATGAAGATATTTTGCGGTGTGGCTATCCTTGTTAAAAATAATTCCCTCCGGAGTTCCTGAACAAATTACTTTTCCACCCTTTGCGCCGCCCTCGGGACCTAAATCAATAATATGATCTGCAACCTTAATTACATCCATATTATGTTCAATCACAATAACTGTGTTGCCTTTATCAACTAGTCGGTTGAGAACATCGAGCAGCACACGAACATCCTCAAAATGGAGGCCGGTTGTGGGTTCATCAAGTAGGTAAAGGGTTTTTCCGGTATCGCGTTTTGCCAACTCGGAGGCAAGTTTTACGCGCTGGCTTTCGCCACCGGACAGGGTTGTAGAAGGTTGGCCTAGCGTAATATACCCAAGCCCAACGCTTTGCAGGGTTTTTATTTTCTGGTAAATTGACGGGATATTCTCAAAGAATTCAACCGCTTGGTTGATGGTCATATCCAGCACATCGCTTATATTCTTCCCTTTGAATTTTACTTCCAGGGTTTCGCGGTTGTACCTACGACCATTGCAGTCGTTGCAAGTAACGTAAACGTCGGGCAAGAAATTCATTTCAATTACCTGAACTCCTGCGCCTTTACATGTTTCGCAGCGGCCGCCTTTAACGTTAAAAGAGAATCGACCGGCCTTAAAACCCCGAATTTTAGCCTCGGGTGTTAGCTCGAAAAGCTTACGAATGTCGGTTAGAACTCCAGTGTAGGTTGCCGGATTGGAACGGGGTGTGCGGCCAATGGGAGCCTGACTAACTTCAACAACCTTATCGATATTTTCTAACCCAATAATTGATTCGTGAGGTAATGGTTCGTCAAGCGAACGGTAAAGTTTACGTGTAAGAGCAGGATGGAGCGTGCTGTTGATGAGGCTCGATTTTCCGCTGCCCGAAACGCCGGTTATACATATAAATTTTCCCAGAGGAAACTCAACGCTCACGCTTTTTAGGTTATTCCCTTGGGCTCCGGTTAAAACAATGCTTTTCCCATTCCCTTTGCGTCTTTGCTCCGGAACCGGAATTTCAAGCCGTTGGCTTAAGTATTTTGCGGTAAGTGAGTCGGAAATAAGTATCTCAGAAGGAGTCCCTTCAACAACAACCTTTCCACCATGCCGGCCAGCCTTTGGACCCATGTCAACCACATGATCGGCTGAAAGAATCATCTCCTCATCGTGTTCAACAACAATAACAGAGTTGCCGCTATCGCGAAGCGTTTTTAGGGAATCAATCAGACGAAGGTTATCCCGCTGATGGAGTCCAATGCTCGGCTCATCGAGGATGTATAGAACGTTAACCAGCTTCGACCCAATTTGGGTGGCAAGCCGAATACGCTGACTTTCACCACCTGATAGCGAAGCTGCGCTCCGGTGGAGCGAAAGGTAGCCTAAGCCAACATCCACCAGAAATCCAATGCGTTCTCGAATTTCTTTCAGAATTTCGGTGGCAATTAAACGTTGTTTGCTCTCCAGCCTTTTTTCCAGTCCATTAAGCCACGATGCCAGAAAATCGATATCCATTCGGGAAAGTTCGCTTATACTTTTTCCGTCAACCTTAAACCATTCCACCTCTTTCTTTAATCGTGTTCCGTTGCATTCGGGGCAGGTTACGTGTCGGATAAACTGTTGCGCCCATTTAGGACCACGCCCGTTTAGCTCCTCGTTTTGATGGTTATGGATGAAGTTTATTACGCCCTCGAAGCTAAGAAAGTAGTTTGAACGTACTCCAATTGCCGGGTGTTTTATGGTGAATTGCTCCTCGGAACCGTATAAAATAACGTTCAGAGCTTCCTCAGGAATGGTTTCGATGGGATCGTTGATATCGAACCCGTATTTGGAGGCAATTGCTTCCAACTGCCAGAAAATTAGTGAGTTTTTATGTGAACCCAAAGGTTCAATACCACCCTTTTTTATGCTTAGCTTCGGAT
>Ga0209408_1000580_pt1 | contig 26979 bp, 24 predicted proteins | sample AD_UKC107_MetaG_FD_184422 | JGI IMG/M metagenome (GOLD analysis project Ga0209408, IMG submission 184422) | Active sludge microbial communities of municipal wastewater-treating anaerobic digesters from Hong Kong - AD_UKC107_MetaG (SPAdes)... | ecosystem: Engineered > Bioreactor > Anaerobic >... | reverse complement strand
GGTGAGCGCGCTCACCGGAAAAGAGAAAACTCGTTCTTTTAGTAATGAAAAATAAGTATTAACCTTGCATTGAAAGTGGTATACTTTTGAAGTGAAATAGTGGTATGGTTTTCAAGTGAAGGAAACACCTTTTGGCGCAGAAAGGTCAGCCTCTGTAAAGCCAAAGGTCCTATTAACGTTTTCAAGCATCAGCTGTATGCGATGAAGTGTAATACTGGATAGCACCCATGGAGGAATCTTTCTCTCAGTCCCTGGAACCATGGGGAGTCTCAATGGAGTTGGAACAATCTTCCATCCCATTATTGAAAGCATCGGACCTAATCCAGACCAATCAAATCTTGGTTTAATAATGAGGCCGTAATCTGTTCTGCCTGATGTAGGTGACAATAAGGGTAAGGCTCCAATACAATTTGTTGAAGTAAACGATAGGGATACATTTTGCCCATCATATTTTGTTTCGACGCTTACCCCATAATCCTTTAAGATACCTCTATTGTCTCTAATAAATTGGCTAGCTAGTCGGGCAATCTGAACTTCAGGGTTACGTGCCTTCTCATCTCTCATTAGGAACTGACCTGGTAATTCAAGTATGCCTAAGTCAGTCATCTCTATGCACTTCGACTTGGTTTTTTCGATTGTGCATAGTTGTGTCTGAGTAAATGTAACTCTTCTTCTTCGCTGCAGAGCCATAATGCAATTGAGTCCTTATAGACTTTCTATCCACTGAAGGTGACCTCTAATAGAATCAGCAAATGAGGCAACATATCCTTGAGCTAAGTACTCTTCTAATAGAGGAGCAAGTTCAACTTTCAAAGATTTCTTTGCTTTTTCAGTATCATTTTCAAGGAAATATGAGTGTCCTGGGACTAAGTTAAATGCCTCGTCATTGGCATATTCCACGAAAATTGAAACAGTTTTCTTAAATGCCTCCTGCATCAATGCACAAGAGTTAGCATTTACTACTTCCATTTGTGGCCAAAGCTTTAGATACGCAAATCTTCGGCACACCGCAATATCCACAATAGCTATACTTCTATCAGCGGTATTCATTGTGCCCAGAATATGAAGGTTTTCTGGAAGATGGAGCGAGTTTGAGATTGGTACAACAAAGTCGTGTGCAAGTTTCACTTTTCTTTGGATCTCACTCTTAGGTTCAAATAGATAAATTGCCTCTCCAAGGACCTTTGAGAGATCTGCTCGATTGATTTCATCTATATGGAGCAAGTAGTCTTTTCCGAAGGAATTCATAGCCTTGACAATAGCATCCATTAGATCGCCTTTTTTTGGCGTAAAATGAAATCCTAGTTCACTAGTATTCTTTTCTGGTGAAAGCCCCCCTATAAAGGTTTCATAAGTTGTGTTTGGATGAAATTGAATAGTTGCCCCGTTATTATGGTAGTGCTCGGCCATAATCTTCATTGCCATGCGAGTCTTACCAGTGCCAGGAGGTCCTTCAAGGATAATATACTTCCTCCTCTTAATCAAATCAACAACCTCTTGCGAGTCTACTTTTGGGAAAAGGTAAGTAAAGTATTCAGATTGTATTCTTTTATAATCTTGGGTTGCAGATGCTCTTGGGTAAATCACTCGTTCCTCAAACATAAGGTCGAGAAAAGCTTTTAAGATTTTAATCGTTGCCTCAGGATTATCAATAGGCCTAAAAATTCCATATAGAACTTTCCCATATCTGTCAAAGACTGATGAATAGCCTTCAAATATCTGCTTAATATTTAAGGGTATATCAATATCTGTCCTGGTAGGATCTTGTTTTGACCATGCCAACATCTGTCCATTTCCGAACTCGGTGTTTATCATATTACAGATTGCTCTGACCTTCCTCGCATGACCAGGCCTGCCGAGAACTTCCTCATCGGGGCTTAATCCTTGAGTACCAATGCCTAATGAAACTAGGCAGGGCCCATCATTTATAGGAAATATTACGAATGACATTCCACCATAGGCACCTGAATCAGGGTTCGAAGGGTGAATTAACGCAGCAAATGGCACTCCACTTTCTGGTGAAAATGCGGGTGCCCTTAAATTGGTTACTTTTTTTGCTTTTTCAGGATATCTGCCATCTTGTGAGGAATAAATCTCTTCAAATGCTTCATCACATCTCTGTTTCCAGTTTTCCGCACCCTGGCTGTGTATTAACCTAATTAATTTTTCCATATAGTGTCAGTTGTTTCTTTTTCATCATATCCCTCTCCTTTGTTCAATAATTAAAAATATTGCTTCAGTGGATATATGTAAGTAAACGGTTCTTTCAATGATGCATATAGAGGTTATCTAGAACGTTTATTGTTTCTAATTTTGGTTTTGCGAAGTAAACACCTGTACTATTCTTGTGGGGACTCAAGCCACAAGGTTAAAATAGATGGTACTGCAAAGGACACTTTCATAATCAAACCTAATGTCATGTATCCTGAATTTGAAGTTACAAATGTTTTAGCAGACAGTCTAGTTCTTAAAGTCGTTATTTGTCATCAATTATCTCCAAGTTTTAAGCGCAGCCCAAAAGCATATCGTCGCTCTCCTTATACTCAACATCCTTATTCTTGCTATCCGCTGTTAAGTATTTTATGCTGAAACTTTTACAATGATTCCGGAGACAGCGTAATATATTAGCGTGTCTATCACTTCCTTGCCGGCTTCCTCCAGCACTTGGCGGTATGCCTTGAGCTGACCTGCATAGATGCCTGCATAGTGCTCTCCGCCGGGAGTAATTATATCATTTATTCCTCCCCGATAGCTTTTATAGTCTACGATAACACAATCCTCACCGGTTTCCCAGACAAGATCACAACTGCCTCTTAATATCTTTCCTGTCAGGGTCTGCATCTGCAATGGCAGCTCCCTGTAAACCTTTATCGGAGAGCCATATGCTTCTTTCAGGTAGCCGTACAGGTTACCCATTGATTCCAAGATTCGCTCTGGCTCCGGGAAAACTGCCTGCATAAGCCTGTTCTGCAGAACGGCTTTCATCTTTTCATGATTGTCTCCTGATCCGGGCTGATAAATGCAAAAAATGTCATGAAGACATGTCCCGATCTGTGCATCAGAAGGTCCCTCCCCTGCGCTACCCGGGCCTGCTGCAACGGCAATCCTGGCATTGAAATTACGTACCAGCTCAACCTTCGGTCTGAGATCCTCACTTATTTTACTTGGGCTGAGATATCTGGGCTCATTTTCTGCAGGTTCGTCAGGCCTGACCGGTCTTCTCTCATTCCATTCAGCCTGTATACCTGTAAAGTCGGGATCCCTGGAACACCTGACCAGCTCAGACTTGATACCTGTGTTCCACATGTCAATCTTGTCATCGGTACATTCGCCGGGTGCCACCAGGCTGCAACCTATGTTCTTCAGCCATTCAAGTTTTTTATTATGGTAGGAGACGGTTATGAGGAAATCCCGGGCACGGGTAACTCCAACATACAACAGCCTCCTGATCTCTGCCGTCAACTCCTCTGTAATATTGGCATATTCTGGACTTGCAGTTATCAATTCCCTGATGTCGGGCTGCACTTTCTTCTTTGCTCCCGGAAACCAGGGCAAAAGCTGGATATAACGCTCAGGAAAAAGGTTATTCGCAGACGGAAGACCGGTCAGGACATCATTCACTCCGAAGAATGATTTGTAAATTACATCATCCTCATTGAGCTCGTCTTCATCCAGGCTTTCCAGTATAACCATGTTCCATTCCAGGCCCTTTGCCTTATGATAGGTAAGAACATTTACCGCTCCCTCTACCTTCTCTGCCTTTTCCTCCTGCTGTCCGAGGGAAGCAAGGTAAACCGCAAAATTATTCAGTGAAGCTCCAAGTCCCATCTGCAGACAATGCTGGTCATAGGTTACGGCATGCTTCATCAATGCCTCCAGATTTTTTATCCTTCTTTCACTGTTGCCCCACCGTGCAACCAGAGTCTTCAGATCAAGCCTTATAATCAGAGCTTCCACGAGGTCCGGCACAGGAAGAGTCCTGATTTGTCCGGCAACATTGTCTATCTTCCTGATAAAAGGATTGTCATCTTCCCAGCGGGGTACAGGTATTGTATCGGGTTCTTCACTTGCTTCTCTCTGAGCAAGGGCTTCATTCCTTACGGGCAGATACCCAACCCGCGAAGCAATGATGTCTGCAACCGAATGGTTTTCAGCATCGCACAGGTAAAGTATCTCGGCCTTGGCAAGGTCATTCAGGTTATTAAGAATGTAATTGACTATTGCCAGAAAGAGCCCTACTTCGGCTGTTTCGAAGAAGGTCATATCGGCGGTCTGACCTGTGGTTTTAATGCCGTAATCCTGCAAAATGGCAGCTATCTCATTCACCTCCCTTCGCGATCTGCACAATATGGCAATATCATGAGGCTGAATTTCCCTGGGTACCGGAAGGCTCTTGTCGTAAACTTTCTTCTTTTCCTTGAGGATCCTGATGACCTGCTGTGCCAGATTCCGGTAATGATCAGTATTGCTTGCCCTGTCGCTTCCAAGGGTAAGATGCCAGTGTATCAGCTCTGCCTCCGGATTATTACCAAAATCTGCTGTATCATTCCTCGTCGCAGCAAGTCTCACCTTATCCGCTTTCAGATCATCAAAGGCCCTGGTGAAAACGTCATTGGCAAGATCTACCAGTCCCTTGCGTGATCTGAATGACCTTCCGAGCGGTTCTCCGTTTGCCAGGTTATTCGTGTCATCGCCCTCATCAAATATTCCTGTAATAGCCTTTATCAGCAGGGCATCGGATCCCCTGAATCCGTAAATTGCCTGCTTGGGATCACCGACCCAGATGCTTTTTTCAACCAGTTCTGACAGTCTGTCGAATATCTTTACCTGGATCGGGCTTGAATCCTGAAATTCGTCAACAAAAACCAGCCTGAAGGTTTGCCTTATTTCTTCCTGTACTTCCTGTTTTGCAAGAAGTTCAAGAAACAACCTTTCCATATCATTATAGTCGATGAGGCGGTTCATTACCTTGTAGAGATTGTACTCATCCTTCCATTTTGCGGCAAGCCCGAAAACACGTTCATTGTACATCCTGAGTTTTGCCCCGTATTGCCTGGATCTTACCGCCCTGGCAGCCTCGGCTATAACCGGGTCGATTTCAGGAACAAGCTGTTTTTCTTTTTCTGTTGGTTCCAGAGAGGCCAGGTCTGCAATGAAACAGTATCTCAGGGAGCCGTCCTTAACGATTTTTTCAGCTATTCCCCTTCTTTCCTTTGCCGTACAGATATCTATGTATTTTCCAAGAGTATTCAGTACTGCCTGATCATTTATTGTGACATTATGCATGAATATCCTGTCAAGAAGCTCATTTGATCTGTCAATGCTGTTCCGAAGGTCAGAGATGTCGTACTGCTGCATTTTATCGATTATGGCTCTCAGGTGCTTCATCCAGAAGTCAGTATCGTCTGCCATCTTTTTCCCGTCAAACCTGGAAAACCCAAATTCCTTCATTACCTCACTGAAGAACCGGATGTCATCGTCTGATGCCAGTCCTGCAAGTGACTGGTTCATAAAGAACAGCTGGTCATCTTCTGACATTACATTATCAGCCGGGCCCCGGCCAAGCAGGTACCAGTATTTTCTTACGAATCCGTATGCAATAGAATGCACCGTACCGATTGATGCACTGTCCAGCAGCGATGCCTGATCAAACAAATTCCTCCTGAGCAGGGCCTCCCTCGCTTTTTCACGAAATTCAGCAGCGGCAAGATCCGTAAAGGTGGTTAGGATGACTTCCGAGGGTTTGTAATTACCCTTTTCATCTGACAGGTAATCGGCCATCAGATTGACAAGAGTATAAGTTTTACCGGAACCGGCTCCGGCATTGATGAATTCTATGTTTTTCATTTTAAGCCTCCCTTGAATGTTTTAAAATTGCTGAAGACATTTTCTGCCTTCAGATCCTTATTACCATAATCAGCGTCCAGGGGATATAGGTTTTGCTGCTGAGCATCTCTATGGTAGTCCAGAAGCTCAAGTGCCATTTTTTCTGCTGATTCTATTTTTCCCTCCCTGAGCTGTTCCCATCTGTAAGCATAGGAATTCATGGCCTGTTCGAAGATATCGTTGCCATTTTCAGGTGTCAGGACCTTTACGTTCTTACCGGTCAAATGACCAGTAGTCAGCAGAGTTCCGTTCGTCAGAATGAAATATGCAACTGTGAAAACCTGTTTTGCAGGTTCTGCCTTCTTCAGAACAGCCCTGTAAATTTCAAGCTGCAATGCCCTGTTGGCTTCCATCAGTTTGTTGTAGGTTCTTCCTGATGACCATTTCATGTCGAATATCAGATATTTGCCGCCGTTGTCATATAGTAGCATGTCAATCCTTGCCTCCATATCAAACAGTCCTTCAAACCTGCACTCTTTGACCACCTCGCATCCGCATATTTTCAGACCGTTTTGTTCAATAATATCAAGAAGGCTGCTGACTGACTGTCTGACTTGCCCGGCAAATCTTGACAGTAGGATCTTGTTTTCATCCAGTAAAAGGATTGCTCCTTTCTGCAATACAGCCTTATTGAACCTGTTCTGATAATCGTTTGACATTACCTCTCTCATTATCGTCAGATTCATATCTGATTCATCAACCAGATTCTGTATGAACAGGTGTGCAACATTACCCATTGTCCTGCTTTCGTCACTCATCTCAAGTACGCTTGAGTATGACAAGCCGGCATGGTGGTTAAGAACATAATCGAGAGGATTCTGAACCATCTCATATACTGAAGAGTAGCTTTCCTTCTGGCGGGGTGTGAACATGTTTTGTTGTTCCATTTCAATCATCAGCTGAGATGAAGGAAGATCTATTCTCTCAACTTCAATGCTTTCTCCTGCGGGAGCAGGATTCGCAGACTCAATGGTTTCCAGGTTTTCAAACTGGGCTGATAATTGAATCAGAACAGGATGCAGGGCAAGTTTTTCTCCCTTGTCCTTTTCTGCAGCAACAAGAGTAAATTTCGACCTGCAGTTAAGTATTGCCATTTTTTGTTCGTAAAGCTGAGCCCTGATCTGGGCTTCTTCACTCCAGATAATCAGATTGAGTTTTGCCAGGGCTTCTTTCTCTGCTTTGCTCAGGAATCTGTGGACGGTTGCTTTAGGTGTTCCGTTGTAACAGTCTATCCACGTAACAGCTTCTGCCTGATCCACGAAAGCTGCCGGTGAAGCCAATATGAATCTTGATCCGGCTTCAGCCTCGCTCGCAGTATAGCTCCCGGGTTTGTATATAGAAAGTATCCATGACTTCAGCTTCTCATTATTAACTGTTGCCTGATTGTATCCGTTAAGGATGATCATGAGGGCATTGCAGAAATTAACCAGAAGGGTAAGTTGCTTATTTATGAGTGGATTATTGCTTCCGGATTTGTCTTTTCTCATTATTATGAGATATTGACCCGCCCATGTCCTGAGAGCCTTGACAAACTCTTTCAGACGGTTTGCGTCAATTTCAGCACCTCCTTCGCCGTCAACCGGGAGAAAGACCGTGATGTCCTTCTTCTTGTTCTTTCCCGCGTTCTTAAAATATTCTTCCAGTACATTTTCCCATTCAGGATTGATTATTCCACCCTCGGATACGATTACTTCAATCAAACCCCTTCTCAGTTCAAATGGCAGGGGATGTCTGCTTATCTGCAAATAGGACAGAAGATTGTAGATATTAAGGGGTCTGAGGAATAATGAGCATCCAAGCTTGAACAGCTGGATTATTTCAGGATTTGCATCCTTGAGGGAAGAACCCGACATGGGATCACCGTAAAGAAGCTGGATATTGTCGAAACTCCTGTTATCCGAGTTGATGAAGACAGTACCTTTTGAATATGTGCTCTTTACAACCCACTCCAGGGCAGAACCCTGCGTGTCAAATTTTACAATTCTGAATGAGTCATCATTAACCGGGATACGCAATTCAGTGGCATTTGTCAGAAAGGCATCCTGAACCATCTTTAAGTTGGTACCGTCAGCAGCAATGCTTTTGCCGGGAACCATGTAGGTGATCGTGATCCCGTCATCGGTCAGCTTTCTTAAAAGTTTTGCGATAACCGGAGATATGTACTCTGCGGGGAAATGTACATGTACTTCATCATCCTTCTGCAGGAGGCTTGTTTTGCAATTTATCAAAGCGATCAGTCGGTCACTCTCTCCCCTGATGTTGATTCCGCTACCGGTGATGTGCGTTTCAATATCTGAAAGGAGATCGAGTTTTGCTGACACATCCCTGATGCCAGGATGCCATCCGGCTGCAATCAATTCATCCCTCCATCTCAGCAACTCAGAGGCGACTCCGTATTCGTCGGCTTTAAAGGAGTCAGTGATTGGGTTATCGGGTCTGGATTCAATCACCGCCTTTACGGCATTGTAATAACCGGCCTGTCTTTCAGATTCAGATAAACATTCGCAAGGCATACCGCTGCGCAATTCAAGTTGACTCAGCAAGCCGGAATCTCCTACTGCAAGCTCATCAATGAACAGATTGTCTCTGCCCTGATAATCGATGTAGTGCTCTCCGTCAAAATGGGGGCTGTAATGTATTTTCATATTTCACTTTTATAAATACGTTTCAATGCCATTCTCTTTTTATTCTGTCTTTTAGAACGCAGTATTAGTAATTAACCGTATATCATATCAGGACATACTCAAAATTTAGCCAACGAATGTACTGTTAGAAGTTTTTTGATTACTCATATAAGCGAGGTTATTGCGTGACAGCACCCGTTGACCACCTCTGACATCCTTGCGAAATTGAGTTTTTCAATGGTATCACCGTCCAGATGGTAGTTTTTGTTCCGGAGCATGGCGGTGTCATTTATCATCACCGCATTGAAACCGTAGTTCCAGTAATTCAGATGGTCCGAGAGCTCCAGGAGGCTGTTAAGCCTGGGGTCGGTAACGGTGAAGGCCGGCACGCTGCATTTCTCGCTTATCAGGCCGGTTACCTTTTCCGCGAATCCTTTCTGATGACTTCTGCCGGCGACTATTATGAAGTTTCCGGTGTCAGGGAAAATTTTCTGCAAATCTTTCAGGGGAATATCCTGCGAGCCGGGCTCATCGGAGAAACAACCTATCATATCAAGACATATCATACCCAATATGTCATTTCTGAACGGCAAGAGCGACCTGGCATGGACAGCGCTGCCCATGTCAGGTGTCCTGAAGAAGGGAGGCTCCTCGAGGCAATAGGCAACAAAATCGAGCCTGTAACCGATGTCCGGTCTCCGGGCGTCGAACAGCCTGGCGCATTCGAGCAAACCGGCTACGGCGCTGGCATTGTCGTCCGCTCCTGGAGTGTCACCGAAGACATCATAATGCGCACCGACTATCAGCCTCTTTTTGCTCTCTGGGTTGAACGAGGCAATCACATTCCTGTACCTGTTTCCGTTTACTTCCCAGTACTGGTTTTCAGGCACGCAGTCCAGCTTCTGGAATTCAGCCTCAATGTATGAGGCTGCCTCTTCCAGCGATTCATGATTCTTATGGTTCCTTGGCGGATAAACGGAAGTCAGGAACTCAACATCCCGGTACATCCTTTCGGTGTCTGCTGATATAAATGCTTCGTTGTTTTTCATTTAGTTATAAAGGTTTTACGGAAATTCAGCGCCACTGCCATCCGCTTATGTCGTCTTCGGATGAATTTTGCTCCCGCACAATCCTCTCTTCTTCCTCTTCCCTTTTCTGCTCGAGGCGGAACAGCTCGGCAGGGGAGAGGAGCAGCTCCTCCAGGGAGAAGCGGGGCGCGGGGCGCTCGTGCTCGTCGTAGTCGAGCTGATTCTTCGATATCCACATATATGTGTGAGGCTCGTCAACGCTGCCTATCGCTGATTCCTTCCTTTTACGGATTTTGTCACCGTACTGAAGGCGCTCGGCATTGAGCCGTATCCACAGGTTCCGCTCACTCTCGCCGCGGAAGAAGCTCTTTCTTGCTGTCGGACTATTCATAGCTGAGTTCTTCAAAGGGCATCGGGGGACCGAAATGTTCCGTTATCATCCCGTCAAAGAGTCCCGGAACCAACATCTTGTAAGCCCAGAGTGAGTATGTTCTGCGGCCTATTATGCGTGCAAATACGACATAGAACACCAGGAGGGCGACGGTCACAATCCAGCTGCGTGCCAGGAGACCTATGACGGGCGCTGCCAGCGGCATCCACATGTTGATGCAGCTGTAAGTGCGCCATACCTGAATCCAGTTGCGGTAATAAAGCCGCATTTCCTGCCGGTACCTGTATATGTCGGTAATGGAGGGGTCATCAACCAGCAGCAGGCTGTCATCGGGCAATTTCCGGTGCTCCCTGTCAGGCCAGAACTTGGGTGTGAAATACCAGACTTTTTGTTTTTCCATATTTGTTTTTATTCGTTTACACAATCATTCTTCCGGAAGGTTAAGCAACCTGGCCGGTACGTAGTATGATGCTGCATACTGCAGTTCAACGCCGCGGGTTGTGAAATCTTCGAAAGCCATGCGGTACCACTTCGGGTCTGTTGGCTCGCTGCGGAATTCCTCACATGTCCATACATCGTAATACTCGCCGTCTCTCCACGGCTCGATTCCGAATATGCCTATGCCGTCAGCCTCACAGCGGTCGAGTACCTTTTCAAAATCCTCCCTGCTGAAATACCTTATTGTGGGCACGTCAAACCCGGTATTAAGGTCCGTAAGCCCGCAGAAGATATGCTCTTCGAGGTACTCTTCCCTCAGCTGGTCTATTTCCAGGTTATCCATATCAGTTCAGATTCAGTTTTTGCTCAGCAATTTCAATGGTAACTCCGGGCCGTGAATGGATATTATGGTCGAGCCGGAGTTCCACCATGTCGTCGAGGTTTTCCCCGCATTTATCCTGGTTGACATCACGGCTCCAGATGTGACCTTCACCCGGGAGGTATATCTTGCTGTTGACAGCGGTTTCCCTGCCGGTCTCGTCCTTCTCACGGTGAATGACGCCGTGAAAGCAATGGTTCCAGCCATTCTTGCCTTTCTTCGCCATGAACAGCTCGGTGATTTCGATGTTCAGAGGCTTCTTTTTCCTTCTGCCGGGCAGTTTGTGCTCTTCCTTCATCATATGATTGTATTTATTGGTTTCATGTTTTATCGTGCAATGTTAACACGACACTCCGTAAACTATTTATGGTGTGAATCCGTGTTTCAGTTCCTGGTCAGAACTCATGACTGTTTCTTTCGCCAGCGCCTGTTCCTTACGGTTCTGGTTTCCTTCAGGATACCGTTGGCAAAAGAAAGGAACATGTCCTTCCGGTAAACAGACTCATACCCCAGATGAACATACCTCAGCATTTTCCCCATTGGGACACGTAAGGTTCCCGATACCCATCCTGCAAAAACGGGTTCTGCAGTACCGAACAGGAACTTCAGGTCAATATCTCTTTCCACCGTAAGACTTGCCCTGATTTCATCCAGCAACTTGTCTTTCAGCGCGGGGTCAGTCTCTCCACGTTCCATGAGCTCTTCAATTCTCAGTTTTTCATTCATATAACTGAGCAGGTCCGTAACAAAAGCCGAACCTTCAACCCCTGTCAGATACAGTTTGTCCCCCACTATGGCCCATTCCGCAACATATCCGCGCCAGCAGGATGTACGTCCCGGAACGAACCTTATTTCATACCTTTCCGGTTCATTGTGGCTGAGTGGCGGTTCCGATGCGATGTTATATGAGGTTCCCTTATATACGAGCTTATCTCCTTCCTGTGCTGTCATAGGCGTTGTGTTTATTTATGTTTTCGGACATCATGTATCTCCTTTATTAATTTTTTGTGAATACCATTATTTTCGCGTCCCTGCTCTTTCTGTTTTCTTCAGCTCCTTTCCGGCCCGGCTGCTGTAATACCGGTCCTGACCATTGCAAGGGAATTGCCTGAATTCCTATTCCTATTCCCGCGTTTCGCATACTCAATTGTTTCTGCCTCTTTCTGCTCCTTATACGAAACTGGGTGTGACAAATAGTGTCATAGTCTGAAAATATTTCATAATTTTGATTACATTATCACAGACGGTTAAATTTAAATATCTGATAATGAACGAACAGACAACTCTTGTAAAAGCCCTTGGGATGCTCGTATTGCTGAGCCACCATTACGGATACAGTGTCAGGGATCTTGCTGAAAGGAATGAATGCACAGAGCGTACGGTACGCAGGTACCTCAGGACCTTCAGGGAGGCCGGATACGTTCTGGGCAACAGGGGAGGGCTCTACCATATTGACCGGAACAGGACCCGTCAGAAGCTGGGCATTGACCCCGGAGAATTGCTCTTTTTCACGAAGGAGGAGGCTCTGATACTGAATGCTGCCATAAACACAATCGAGGCCTCCACGCATGTCAGGGAAAATCTGATCAGGCGTCTTTACTCCTTCTATGATGACGAACGCATGGCCTGGAAGGCCACCCGTGGAGATGAGGCCGGACCGGCCAGGATAATCATTGACGCCATCAGGAACAAGCGGCAGGTCAGGATAGCTGAGTACACTCATTCAACTGCAAACAGGGGACTCAGGGAGATAGTGGTGGAACCGCTCGGGTTTGCATTCAGCTTTACCAGGGTATGGGTTTATGTGCATTACTATAAACGGAATATGGTGATGCGCCTCTCGGGCATCGCGGGGATCAGGGCTACGGATAATCCCTTCAGGCACGAGGAGAGGCATCAGATGGGATTGACTGATCCGTTCAGGGGTTACGGCTTTGAGACCCGGAAGGTAAGGATAGTGATGAACACGAGGGCCTACGGACTGCTGATTGATGAATTTCCTCTCACCAGGCAATATATTTCCGCCGCCCGTGACGGAGACTACGTGCTTGATACTAAGGTATGCAATTACAGGGAGATAGGACGGTTTCTCCTTGGCCTTCCCGACAGCATAATCCGTATTGAGCCTGATGATCTCAGGCAATATGTGCATGACATGCACAGGCTTGCAATTGAGCCGGGCTTCACTCCTGCACAGCCGGAGCATTCTTATCCGGGCGAATGTGTATGGGAGTTCTGATATGGTGTTTGGTATAAGGGTTTGTTCACCTTCCTGCCTCCGCGGCTGCTGATATGAATTTCTCCTTCCGGATGTCAGAATGCCGGTACTGAATTCTTTTATCCTGTTCTGCAACCAGGTTACGGACATGAACAATCTTTCCCGGATCAGAAGGAAGGCTAGTCATCCTTGTAATTGTTCAGCGCCTTTATGAGTGTCCTGCGGATCATGTTGACCGCAAACCTTGGTCCGTATATTCTGGCTTTGTCCCCGTAGGGGAGTACTGCCTTTCCAAGGAACTCCCCGTCAATGACAACATTCATTCCGAGGACTATCTCCTGTGCATCCTCGGATATTATCCTCTGGTCTTCGGTAAATTTCCTTGAACGGATTTCATTTGCCAGAGTAATGTCATATCCGATACGGACAGGATGGCTTCGTCCCTGGAAATTGAACATCCCAAGTGACCTTTCGATACCGTCGCAGGTGTCTTCATAAAATTCCTTGTCACGTGCATAAATTGATTCACCTGTTTTGAGGTCCCTGATCCTGTCGAGTCCGTAAAGAGCAGGCATACCGTTCTCCTTGCCTATTACATACCATCGTCCGGAGTATTCCTTCAGGACATAAGGTTCCAGGCAGTGGCTGGTGATGGATTCGTAGGCATGGAATTCAAAGTAGATATAATGGCATCCGCATATTGCGTCGTAAATTGCTGCCAGCCATTCGCTGCCCGCGAAGTCGGGGAGAGGCTCATAGAATATCACTTTGTCGGTAAATACTTCCCGCCTGTCGAGGTCTATTTCCAGCCGGGACATTATCCTTTCCAGTGAGCTTCTGACATTCCTGAATGCGGAGGAATTGCGGAACATATTCAGTTTGTCGAGGGCCATCCAGATGGTTTCGACATCCTCTCCTGTAACGGGTATGTCGAAGTACGCATTTTCATCGCTGTATGCATAACCCCTCCGGTATCTGTCGTAGACTATGGGCATAGAGAACTTGCTGCGCATTGTTTCAAGATCCTTCTCGAGGGTGGATATTGATACCGGGTAACCTTCCTCTTCCAGAAGCCTCTGTATCTTTTCGAGTGAGGGATAGTCGCGTCTGCGGAGGGCGTTGTCTATCAGGCTGAATCTCTTGTAGGGGTTTTTGCTTACTGGCATGGCGTCATATTATTGTTTCCGGCATTCCGGTTCGTTTTCCGATAATGTTTTGGGCTGCAGTTCATCTCTGCAGGTACGGATCTGCCCGTTCCCTGATCAGCGAGACCAGCTCCGGTTCCATGTAGCAGAAAGTGTCGGGAATATTCAGGACTATTATTCTTTTCTGTGCTGCCTCATTGCCAAAGTGGGTCTCAATGGCCACCCTGTGCTTCTCCTCCATGACCAGGATCAGATCGGCCCAGCTGATCAGTTCACCGGTGACGGGCACCCTGGCACCCTTGCTTGTTCCTGCGGATCTGACATTGAGACCCTCATCCCTGTAGATTGTCTCAGCCGTGCTGCTGCGCATCTCATTGTGCCTGCAGACAAAAAGTATCCTCTGTCCGGCCGGGTCCTTATGTTCAAAGTCTTTCATTATGGTCTCTGTATTCCATTGGTTTGCCACAATAAAAGCGGCTTGCTCCTCCACCTATTTAGGGAGTCAATTTTTTTTCAGGTCTTTAGGTGAAAATCTCCTCCCTGAATAAGGAAACGCCCTGAGGCCGGCAGAAGTATCAGGAAGCCAGCCTATGGCTCATAAAGGACATCTTTTTCCCTTGCAAGGTTCCGGAAATCTGACCAGGCCTGTCTGTCCTCTTCAGTATCATAGCCTTTGTACATCAGGTGGAACAGGCCGGGGTCAAATTCGATCTTGTATGTGCCGTCCTCCAAAATGTAGATCCTGAGATGAAAAGTGAAGTAATCATCTTCATCGTCCGGCATTGATTCCCGCTCTTCATCCGTCAGGTCCCTGAACCAGGGCGATGTATATGAAGCCATATGTGCACCGACCTCTTCACTATAGCCAACATATTCCTCCTCTTTCCATTCACCTCGCTCTATCCATTCTTTTATCTGGTCAAATACTTCGTGATTCAGTTCATTCATCGTGCGGATGTTTTCATAAAAATACTGAAAAATGGTCTATCCTGGAGAGGTGGGCAATTATGTTGTAACGCGCCAGCGTTATAAATAGTTATACAGGGAATTGCGGCTCGGCAGCTGCAGAAAAGTCAAATCCGATATAACTTCCGTTCATATTGCACGTTTTACTTTTAAACAAGGATCTACCTGCTACTATGCTTAACGAATACACAATTATTTTCCGGGATCTCGAGTTTGAGGGACTGAAGTTCAGACGCAGCAAATCCTACGGAGAGTCAGATTATGACAGTCTGGTGGATGAAGGTTCATATTACAGTGAGATCAGGTGTAAAAAGAGCCTGGATAATGAAGCCACTGAAAGAATCCATATCAACCTGTCTTACTCCGCCCTCCTCAGGTTGCTGACCTTTCCGCTGATCGGTCTTGCGCTTATTTTAGCTCTTATCAGATTGACCTGGCCTTCTGTTGTGCTTGCAGGCATAAGTCTGGGTCTGTTATCAATAAGCACCATGTTAAGGAGAAGGGCAGACAGAGATTACAAAATGCGCGAAACCGTCAGCAACATTGTTGAGATGGTTTTTGAAGAGAAGAGAGAGAAAGCGGAGGGAGCTGATGACAGACCTTCAAACCATAGCGCCGGCTAAGTTTTAGGTCTGGATAGAAGAAGTGTGAAAAATTAAACTTAAATCAATCATTAGTCAGGCTTTAGGTCAAATTCAAGGATTATCTCTCCTGACCTTAAAAACAGAGGGATTTCAGAGCCTTTATAGAATTTCTGAATCTTCTCATTATCAAGAATGACTTTAAACGATTCAGTGGTAGTCTTTCCCTGATTTTCAATACGTCTTATTTCCTTGAAAGGAATTTTTGCTTTTTCAAGGAATTCGGTCAGCTGCTTACCGCCTATACCCACACGCAAAAATATTTTGGGATCGTTATTCCTTTGAAAGTTCATAATACCCGGTTTAATAAAGTTTTAGGGGCTGTAATGATTACAGCCCCTTATGATTACTACTTTTTATGTCCCACGCGTCTTTTATACTCGTCCATACACTTGTGTGAACAAAAGTGGACACCTGACGGAGACATTGCGTATGAAAGACCGCTTGTGGGTCCCAATCCTTTGCCACATACCTCACATGTTCTTGGTTTGCTCATAATTAACTAATCTGATTGCACCTACTCTTTTATGGCTTTTCGGTTAACGCCTTAAGCTTTTGAATACTGCTGAATTGTTCTTATAAATTCTTTCTGTAACTTTTTCAACGTATCCGGATTAGAATTAAGCTCATTCCTCCCGGATGGGTCATACTCATGTACTTCTCTTAAAAAATTGACGGTATCTTAGTACTACTTGACATAACGGTTATAATCATCAATCGAAATATCCAGCATTTCATAAACGTCAAACCTGGCTTTTGCATCTGCCCGGTCTGAGGATTTCCGATTCAATGCATTATTAGTTTTAACAATCACCTCCATTATCTGAAATTTTGTTGCACAGTAAAGGTAGCCTGCATTGTCCAGCAAAAAGTCAATTGTTTCAGTCAATTTGGTTATATTTTTTTTATTAATCCAGTCGTCTTTCCAGCTTTCTGTTACATCGTCTGTATATGAGAAGCTGTCAAAATCAAAAATGTCTACGTTGAATACCTCTTTGATGCTGTTTCTTATTGCAACCTTTTCACCCGACTCAATCCTGCCGTCTATACCAAAAACATAAAAAGCATAGTTTAATGCCGCCCATACTGCAAAATCGTTTCTGTAGAGCACTTTTGTCTTCGTTCTGTAAATGGCCTTTGTTTTCTGAATATTTACAGTGTTCTTTGGAAGTTCATCTTCTGCATCAGACCCTTCGCCATAGTATTCGTCTTCGCACTTTAGAGAACAGAACGACGAGTTATGAAGGTAGTTATCATACGGGTCGAAATATCTTCCGCACCACTTGCATTTTTTCATACTGGACGAGTTGCCGCCTCCAGCAATTGCACCAAGTAATCCCATTACTCAAGGTTTATAAGGGTAAGTTTATTAAAAACAATTCAAAAAGTACACTTTCAATAATTGAGTATGCTAATGCTACAATCCCAGCTAACAAAAGAAAAAGAACTATGGCTATTTCCCAGTTGTCTTCAGCTGTTCTGAAAATAGTAGTAAGCATCAATGGTATTATAACAATTACCACAACTACCCCTATAATTGCGCCGAGCAGAAGTCCTATTTTGCCAAACATGCCTATTTTGAAAAAAGAGATATCTTCAATTGTGGCAAATTCTGATGCAATGTAACCTCTGGTTATTTCTCCGTTCTTATCAAACAGAAAGCATTTCAACCAAGATGAATTAGTTGTTGCTTTATCAATAACTATTTTATTGCCGCTTTTAAGTTTTGTTATTATGCCATAATTAGTGCCGGGTCCTTTTCTTACGTTTAATACATCTGAAGTAATTTTAGCATTCATTAATACCTGGGGTAATTTATCAGTGTTCCATTTCCAGCTGAAATTAATTACCTTGGAATCATGCAAGGTTCTGATACGAAATCTGTCGATAATTGTATCACCGTACAGAACGCCGATGTGTTTGAAGTATTGATATATATTGTCATCACAATTATTACAGGTAAGTTTTATATCAACGAACTCACCTAATTCATCTTTCCCTTGATTTAGTTCAACAATATCCAAACTCATTACATCATTTTGTTCCAAGAACAATTTACTGAAAACATATAATTTCGCCTCATCCTCAGGATAAATGTACTTTGATGCTTTTGTAGCTTCCCTTGCATTTAAACGGACTATGAATTTCTTCACCAACCTTTCATTGTTACTGCAGGAGGTTAACAGTATCAATAAGACAGGGAGTATCGCGAATTTAAACCGCCTCATAATTTATTGTTTTATAAGATTAACAATAACTAGTGCTAGTAATAATTTTGTATATCAAATAGAGCGGCAAACTCCTCAACCGTGAATTTTTCCTGCATAAGCACTGAGCTACCCGATAAACTCTTTCTGGTAATTTTAATACTAACCTCGTTATCAATAGTGATCTCAACCATGGTATTTGGCATTGCCTGGGTCATGTTCCACATGTCTTCATCTTCTGATTTATTGAAAACAACGGTATTGGACATATTAATATCCTTAGCAGCAATATATTGCAAACTGTATATATAGAAAAGAGTGAACACTTTGAGTTCATAATTTTCTATTTTTTCAGGATTTTCAATTTTGGCAACGAGAAAAATTGACAAATCGCCTTCATCAGATCCGTCACCAATGATTATTAACTTATTCATCTCGGTTGGTGGGTTAATAACTTTTTCAATGCTATTAGCATTAGAACTGAAAGCTAATGCGGAGACGACATGAAAGATACAGATAAAAAAAATTGTCCTTTTCATAATTTCCAGTTTTAGTGTTCTAAATCATTAAAGAATTTCGTAACCTTACGTATGAAACAAATTGTAATTTATTAACAGATACAAACATAATGGGTAACGTATAATATGTGAGAATATTTTAGATCATAGCCTAAAACAAATGTATTTTTCTTATGGCATATACCGTGACTTATTACTTACGCAGCCATCATTCTTTTTTTTGATGGATACTTCACAAATTATATTCATTATTTAACAATAAGAGTGTTACCGCATCTAATTTTTTCTTAAGGAAATGTTACAACATATATTATCGTATCCAAGACTACATAATCAGAACCCCACTTTCTTCCTAACTACGAATCCGTAAATGTTACTGCAGTTTTCATTAAGAGTTGAAAATAAATCACCGTCTTTGCGCAGCACTTTGCGCAATAGAACCTGGCGCACCTGGTTGTCTATCTCACCGCCTGAGATATCGAAGTGCTCTCCAAGCATGCGGGCTTCATCATCGGTCAACTCAGGCAGCTTTTCCTTCCAGATAGCGCTTCTGATGCTCTTGTCTGGCCGGGGAAAGTCGAGTCGGAAACTGAACCGTCGTTCATAGGCCCTGTCAAGGTTGCAGGTCAGGTTGGTGGTGGCAATCAGGATTCCCTCGAAGTTTTCAAGGGCCTGCAGAAGAACATTCTGCATAGTGTTGGTCACACGGTCAGATGCCTCATTGCTGTTTCTGAGATCAATGCGCCTGGTCAGCAGTCCGTCGGCCTCGTTGATGAACAGGATGGGTTCCACGATACTGGCTTTCCTTAGGGCCTCATATTCGTCAAAAAGCTGCCTGACCCGCTTTTCGCTCTCGCCGAACCATTTGCTCCGCATCTGAGAGAGGTCTACCATCATTATGCTGCGCTTCGTCCTCCGTGCCAGCTGATAAACCTCCTCTGTCTTCCCTGTGCCCGGCTCACCCGAAAAGACAGCTGTGATGCCGCTGCTAAGCCCGTTGCGCTTCAGCTGCCTGCAATACGACCTGAACTTCGCAGGCTTCATGATATCCTCAAGCAGATCAAGCTGCTCCTGCAATCCGGGACAGAAAAGAAGGTTCTTGTGTTTAAGCGACTTGTAATCGATCAGTCCGGACCTGTCATTCTCCGGCTTCAGGAGGTTGGGGTAGGAGTGGTACAGCTCCCTGGCGGTTCTGAGTGACAGGGAAGCGCTCTTTTCGCCGTCAAACTCCGAGGCTATGAGCTTTAGATAACCGGTTGTTACCAATTCGTGCCTGCCTGATGCCAGCTCCTGGCAGAATTCGAGCTGCTGGCTCAGGTCATCAAAAAGGGAGTTGGCAAAGCTCTCGAAATCGACACTTGCCTGTCCCTTGAGCCTGACAAAGCTGAAGGCGAAGACGGCACATTTGCTGAGTATTGATTTCAGGCCGCTGTCGACATAACTGACAAAAGGAAGATGTTTGTTGGCAGCGATAAGGAAGCCAGCCTCCTCAAGAACCTGAGTCGTGCTAATAGTGTTTTCTTCCCTTTCGTCTATAAGGTCAGTGACCTGCTTCAGGAATGCAGGCAGGTCGAACCTCGTTGCAGCCTCGAGTTTTGCAGGGTCTCCCTGAAGGAGGGCGTCAATGACAAATGCCGGGACGGTAAAGCCAATGTCGTTGTATGAAGGGCGCCGCCCCTTCCTTCGTATCAGGCGCTTGACGAATCCCTTCTTTTCGAGGTATTCAGTCTCCTTCATGTATGTCACCAGCCTGAGTACGCTGCAGTCGAAATGCCTGGCAAGTCCCTCGAGAGTAACAGTGCGCTGAAGGCTCAGGTCTGCTATCACCGCAAAGAGAATTGTCTGAGCAGTTGTTATGCCCAGAAATGATGCAATAGCATCAATGTCGGCCTGAACCCTGGCGAGGGCATGCAGGTTAAGTTCGCTCTTGATTGCCGCACGGGAGATATTCTCCAGACGGGCAAGATGATTGGGGAGGACAAGTTCATCCATATTATTTTGTGTTTTATGATTTCATGTTCTCTTTAAAGCTGAAGGCCGTTCCAGTTCCATGACATCCTTGCCGGTGCGGGAACAGATGATTACCCTGTAGGGAATTGGTTCGCCGTTCTTACCGATGAGGAACCCACGACGGCCGATGGTGAATGATCCGGCGGCGGTGTCGCTTACCCTGAAGGCAACGCGGAGCGTGCCGCGCCTTTTAGGCGAGGTATGGGATGCGTTTATCATGACCTTGAATTTTCGGCCAAGATAAAACGTTACTCCTCAATCTATTTACAGACTGACAAGCTTGTAATTATTGCACCGGAAAATGTTTTTCAGACAGTTTGGCCTGCGTTGTAACTGTCTATGGCTCTCTGCCATATGCCGGCTACATGCTCCGCCAGGCCTGAAGGTGATATGACTCGTACCTTGTCGCCAAAACGCAGAATGCAGTCGTTGATGAATTCGGCCGTGACCTTGACATGAAGTTTCACAGTATAGCCGTCGGTCTCATTTTCATATACCGGCTTCTGTGAGCGGTGGAGCGGGAGGGTCCTGATGTAGGGAGCCTCGTCGGGGCTGAAATGGAGTACTACATCCTCCGACTCAAATCCAAAGGCAAAAACGCCGACTGCATCCCTCAGGACTTTGAAGATTTCATCATAAAAGGCCGGTTCCTGAAGGAAATAATTATCCGTGACTGCCAGATTGCATATTCGGTCAAGCCCGAAGATCCGTGCTGTGCCGTTTTCCTTTCCGATGACATACCACCGGTTGCGATGCTCCTTGAGAATATATGGCTGAAGCGTGCGCTGAGTAGGTTCTTCAGTATCGAAACGGCAGTGGGTGAACATGATAGTACGTTTCTCGTAGATGGCCTCGTAGATGCGCGAAAGGTGCTCCTTTCCTGAGAATCCCTTGGTATATTCAAAAAGAATGTACTTGTTGAGCCTGTCGTCAGGGTATTGCCTGACAATCTGAAAATGGTCAGAGAGTTTTTCTATTGCGTCATTGACCATGCGGAATTCCTGGGCCTCGCCGAAGATCTCCAGCTTGTGAAGGGTCATCTGGAGGATTCTAACGGCCTCAGTTGTCAAGGGAACATCGAACTCCCAGTCCTCCGTGTACTTGTAGCACTTTTCCCTGCGGTCATATTCCAGCGGTGCACCTCTTTCGTTTTTAAGAAAGCAGAGGTCTTTTTCTATTGTGGAATATGATACCTCGTAACCCTCATCATAAAGGTATTGCCAAAGGTCTTCGATTGTCGGATAGCCTTCCCTGTATCTGTTTCTTTTGATTTGCGAGTGAATCAGCAGGTATCTCAGGTAGGCGTTCTTGGTCTTGGGCATGATCTTGGTTTGCTTGATTATTTGGTCCTTTCAAAGAATAATTCGGGCAAGATGATCTTTACTTCCTGACCGGTTTCTTCTTTTGTCCAGTAAACAATGAAATTCACTTTTGCGCTTTTAAGTTGGTACCCTTTTTCTTTCAACTCTGCAATCTGCGCGACAAACTTCTGTGAGAATCTCAGAACAGATTGCCCTGTTGTGTTCAGACACTCTTCTTCATTCAGGGTCATGGTGTCACCGCTTGTCAGCTGAGAAACCAATCGCTGTCTGCTGATAAAGTAATCGAGCCATATATCCTGAAATCCCAGGTGCACGGCTATTTCGCCTGGTGGCATATGAATCTTCCTGTCCGATACCCGTTCCATATTCTCAGCTGACAATGCGTTGAGGAAATCCATATTGAGGTGAATGGTCAGATTGCGCTTTGCCCTGGTCATGGCAACATAAAGTAGCCGCTTTGCTTCGTCAGAATCAGGGCTAAAGCCTTCAAGCATCAGAAATACATTGTCAAACTCCTTGCCTTTTGCCTTGTGCATTGTTGACACCAGGATTGTCTCGCCGTTTTCACTGCTAAAGTCTTCCAGTTTCGATTCCCGGATGAAAACCTCCAGATCTGACTTGTACTTCACCTTAGGGTTGGCAGTCTCAAAATCCCTTATGAGATTCCTGCACAGTTCATATTTAGTACTGCGGCCGTATCTCTGTGCCAGTGATCGTTTTGCATTTTCCCACGCTTCATTGGTGATACTGATAATGTCACCGACCAGGCCCGGCTTGCTTAAAAAATGCCTGATCTCATCAAGGTCGAACAGATCAAATCCATCATTGCTCTGGATCAGCCTGGCGGACCTCCCATTCTTAAGGAGCAGTCCTGCTATCTGCAATGCTTCGTCATTGGTCCTGGTGAGTGCACATACGGTGCCTGAGAGTTCAGTTTCAAGCAGGTCCTGCACGAAAGGAACGATGAGATTTCCGTCATCATAACTAACCAGTTTAATATCTCCCAGGTCCTTGTGCTGTGCAAGGACAGGTGTGCTTTTTAACCTGTGACTTATTCCCGTCACGAACTGGTTCGTGAAATCAACCAGGTTTCTCCTGCTCCTGAAGTTCTCAATCAGCTCGTATTTGACTGCCTTGTGCACCCTGATAAACTGCTCAAGGTATCTTGAGCTCGATCCCCTGAACTCATAGATGTTCTGGTCATCATCTCCCACAGCTATCACCCTCATCTCCTCGTTGCGCTCCATAAGGGTTGTAATAAGACTGAACTCATTCTCGTCCATATCCTGTGCCTCATCAATAACAAGGACTGTCTTGGTGATACGGCTCAGTTCAACCTCTTTGTTCTTAATCTTCTCAACGGTTTTCTTCAGGATATCATCGGACTTTTCCAGGTTACCAACCTTCCCGAGAAGGTCAAAGCAGTAAGAGTGAAAGGTTTTTATCTCTATGAAGTTGGCTGCGTTGCCAACGAGACCGATCAGCCGCTTCTTGAACTCAGTGGCTGCAGCCCTCGAGAAGGTAAGCATCAGCAATTGTTCATGCTTGACGTCCTCCATCAGCAGGAGGGAGGCAAGCTTGTGTACCAGCAACCTGGTCTTGCCGCTGCCGGGTCCGGCCGCAACGACAATGTGTTGAGCAACATTATCTTTTATAATGTTCAACTGTGTGGGGGAAAGCTCTCCAAACAATTGCCGGAACTTCGCGGGCGTCAGGGTGCGTGCCATCTCATCCTGCCTGCCCCTGAAATATTTATGAAGGAAAGACGGGTAGTTCAACCGGAAATAGTCTTCAACAAACTGCAGGGCATCTTTGTAATCACTGAGCATTTTCCTGGCATACTCCCCGACAATATGAATCTGCTGAACCTTGTTCTCGTAGAACTGATTCAGCTTCTTGTAATCCTCAAGCTTGTATTTCTTTTTGTTGTCCTTTTCCAGTCTTTCGACAGTCAGGCTGTTGTAAACAACCAGAAAACCGCCTTCAATTTTTATTGCATCTATCCTCGACAGCCAGAACAGTGTGTCTTCAATCTCTTCAAGCGATACCTTTGTCTGGAAGAGTCCCTGCTGCCTCTCGTATTCCGTTTTCAGTTCCAGGACTGAAAACTCTACCAACACCTCCTCTTTCCCAGCATCCTCTTCAGACATATCGAGATTGCTCTTTTCAAAGAGAAATTCAACAATGAACCTTGCCAGCTCATTTCGCTTCCTCAACTGTTCAGTCATCATCTCCCGCGGATGAAGGCTGACAATTGAAACATGATTTTTCGAAAACTCCAGGTTCCTTCGCTTAATCCAGTTCTTGATTGCCCAGAAGTTGATGACGGTTTTGATCCTGCTGACACTTGACCCTTCAGAGCCCTGTGTCTCAGTCGCTTCATTCAACTCCTTAAGCTGAAACGTTTTCTCCTGTTCGTCAATAGCCTGAACCAGGCATTGTTCAATCCTGCTGAATGACTCAGCGATGTTGAGTGACCGGTTCCTGTTTTCCCCTCTCCTTATGAATGCTGTCAAATCCTTTGCGTCAGCCAGTATCTTCTCCTCGCGAAGAAGGGTCAGTATATTTATCACCTCCTCCTTCACTATCCCGAGATGATCACTGATGTAGTCAACCCTGGATTCGGCATCTTCCCCGGTGGTATGCTTCCTGCTTTTACTTGAGAAGAGCTTTTTGATTATGCGTACTCCCTGTTCCTTCTGCTTATCATTAAACCTTGGCGATGCATTTATTTTTTCAATGGCTTCCTGCGCATTCCGTGAAAGGATACTGTTGGCAAAGATTCGAGGCATGTTCTGTCCCCGTTTGAGATAGCCGGCATCTTCAAGTGCGGCTATGGCTGTGGTGACCCGTGTCTCGATCTCATAAACACTGTCGTCCCAGCCAGCTTTCCTCGCAATCTCAAGGGCTGAGTTGGATACAGTCGAGCGGAACCGGGTGATATCCTTTATCGCTTTCCAGACCTGCTGTATCTCTTTGATAGATAGCTTTGTCTGATTAAGCAGGATGAAGTGTTTATTCAGGTCCTCTTCGTTATAGAGGACAAAGCAATCGGCAACGATATTTTCATCCCGGCCGGCCCTGCCTGCTTCCTGGATGTAGTTCTCGAGAGAATCCGATATCTCATAGTGCACCACCATGCCTACATCCTTTTTGTCGACACCCATTCCGAAGGCGGAGGTGGCAACCATGACTGAAACATCTCCTGCGATGAAAGCTTCCTGGTTTGCCGTTTTTTCCTTCACATCCATCCGGCCGTGGTATGGTTTTGCATTCAGACCATCTTTGGTCAGCCGTTCTGCCAGCTGGTATGCCTTTCGCGTCCTTGAGACATATATGATTGCCGGACAATTCCTCTTCTCAATCAGACCCCTCAATGCCAGATACTTTTCTTCTTCGTTTCCTTTTTCGAAAACCTTATACTGGAGGTTGGTCCTGGATACCTTTGAGTCAAAAACTACGAGATCAAGTGAGAGCGTCTCACTGAAGTATTTGCGGATATCATCAATCACCTGAGGCTTTGCCGTTGCTGTGAAGCACGAGACCGGAATGCCTTCCGGGAGGTTCTTCTTCTCCTGGATGGACAGGATGAATTCGGCGATGTACAGATAGTCAACCCTGAAATCCTGTCCCCAGGACGAGAGACAGTGAGCCTCGTCAACAACGAATCGGACGATTTTTCTTCCCAGTAGAAGTCGTTCAATAGTCCTTGAGCGCAGCGATTCGGGTGCAATGTACAGAAGAGAGGCTGAGCCGTCCTCGACCCTCTCAAACGATTTTGCCCTTTCAATCGGGTCGAGCAAACCGTTTATCGTAACTGCACGTGTGATACCGGCTTTCTCCAGGTTGTCCACCTGGTCTTTCATCAGCGATTGCAGGGGAGAGATAACCACTGTCAGTCCCTGTGCATTGTCGCCGCTCATCAGGGCAGGCACCTGAAATGCAAGCGACTTCCCGCCGCCGGTGGGGAAAACTGCGAGAAGAGATTTATTGTCAAGGGCAGCCTTTACAGCCTTCTCCTGCAGTGGTTCACCCCCGAAAGTTCTGTATGAATCAAATCCGAACAGTCTTTTCAATTCCCTGTGGATATCCAGGGCTTTGTTACAGTAGCTGCAGCCGCTGACACAGGGTCTGTTCCGGAACCGGAACATTATCTGTTCGACCTCAGGGTAGTTTTTCAGGACCCAGGGTGGAGTGACGGATCGCAGTTCCGGGTGACGGATGAAAGAGTCAATAAGCGAAAGGCAATAAGCAAGCGCAACCGGTTGTTCTTCAATTATTCCTGCGAGGTCAGCCTGTTCGCAGATTTCGTTTGCAAATTTTATGCGGATCAGTTTTTCAAGGTCTGTTTCTCCACTGGTATATTCTATAAATTGAAAGAAGGCCTGAAAATCCGGTTTGTCTTTAAGCAGGAGCCAGTAGATCTGTTTAAGGCTTTCATCAGTCTGGTTGAAATGGGCAATCTCGTCATAGAACAGATCTCTGGCCTTGATGGAATCATTCAGGGGGTTGTTGGTGTCATCCGATTGCAACTTGTCGTCTTTCAGAAGAGCATGATACGGTTTTGACGGGAAGAGCAAAGGGGAGAGGAAGAGCGTGTCTAGGATGTTTGAAGTTTCTATCCCAGCTTCAGCCAATGCCTTGCCTATATATCTGATGTCGTGTCTGAGGATGTTATGTCCGCATACGAATTTTGTGCCTGCAAGAAAACTAGTGAACTCTGCCACAGAGGTTTTGTGGAAGGTGGCTCCATCGCCTCTGATACTTCCGATGTCAAGTATCTTCAGGCTTTTTGGGTCAATTTCCGTGTCAACGAATGCAACAGGATTCATTTCTTGCGGATATTCTTTTATCATTTAGAAAGATACGTATGTGCAGTTATTTATACAAACCTCTCTGCTATTGTTTTTATTATATGACAGAAGCCGGTTTGTGTTGTTTTACAGCAAGCTCAGACGAAGTAGCCGGTTTGCAGGGGAGGGCAATAGGCAGTAGTGAAAGAGTTGGGCAGTCTCCAGTCAGCAGTCGGCAGCTTTGTTTGGTTACAGTTTATCTATTAAAAAGAGTCTATAGAATACTTTGTGTAAACGCCTGTATTCAAATTCTGCATCTATCTTCAAACTTAATCAAAAATTGCTGCAAAATCATACCCCAATCCCGGATGGGCAAGGTCCATTTTTTCTCAATATTGGCAATTGCCATGTAA
>Ga0209408_1000573_pt1 | contig 27157 bp, 35 predicted proteins | sample AD_UKC107_MetaG_FD_184422 | JGI IMG/M metagenome (GOLD analysis project Ga0209408, IMG submission 184422) | Active sludge microbial communities of municipal wastewater-treating anaerobic digesters from Hong Kong - AD_UKC107_MetaG (SPAdes)... | ecosystem: Engineered > Bioreactor > Anaerobic >... | reverse complement strand
TATATAAACTCTTATGTCAACCCATACAATATGCGGCATGGCACTATGTTTTGTTGTTTTCCAAACCCCACCGCCCGTGGTTATTGCACTTTCGGGGTGTCACCCCCAATGAACTGTCAAACGTGAGTCTGGTGTGCGGAGGGGATTGGAGTTGGTGGCAGGCGTGGGGCTATTCCCTGCTGATTGTTACCATCGGCCTGGGGGGGCGCATCTGGGCGGAACGGCGGCATCCGGGGTTGTTGGCCGAACGACAAAATATGGAGAAGGTCCAAAGTGCGAAAGCCTGGGACAAAGTACTTGCACCGTTGATGGCGCTGAGTGTGAGTTTTCCACTGGTCATTGTGGCCGGGCTGGATCATCGCTTTGGCTGGTCACCCGCATTTCCACTGTGGCTCAACGGTCTCGGCTTACTCTTGATCTTGTTCGGATATGCTTTCGCTGCCTGGGCATTTATAGAGAACCGCTTTTTCTCCAGTGTGGTGCGTATTCAGATGGATCGAGGGCATGTGGTGTGTGACAGTGGCCCCTATCGGTTTTTGCGGCATCCGGGCTATGCTGGAAACATCTTTCCACTGTTGGGCATTGTACTGGCCTTAAGTTCGATGTGGACACTTATTCCGGCGGCGGTGGCGCTTTTCATCACGGTGATTAGAACGGTGCTTGAAGACCGGACTCTACTCGACGAGTTACCGGGCTACAGCGACTATGCCCGACATGTGCGATATCGATTGATTCCGGGGATTTACTGAAGGGGCTAATCTGTTGACACGATTCTTATTTCCTGTTGAAGGTCCAATGAATACTATGGTGAATCTTGAAAGAAAGAATATATTGGGAACTTGTCTTTCTATCCTTGAGGCTTTCACGGAATCACGGCATAGAGCCTCGCTTCCATGGAAGCCTGTCGTTTGGTCCTGTACACTGTGCTGAGTAGATTGTCGTCAAAAAAACCTGGTGATAGTCGTGGTAGGCGAATCCGGAGGTAACCCTTGAAAGCCATCGTACACATGAAATATGGACTGCCAGATGTTCTTCAGCTCACGGATGTGGAGACTCCAGTTCCCCTGGATGACGAAGTCTTGGTCGAAGTTCATGCCGCTTCCGTCAATGCTTTGGACTGGCATATGCTTACCGCGGATGTGTTCCTGATCCGCCTGATGGGCAAGGGACTGATAAAACCCAGTAAGACAACACTTGGCGCTGACATCTCGGGGAGGGTTGTCGCGGTTGGCAAGGAGGTCAGGCGGTTCCAGCCGGGTGACCCGGTGTTTGGAACCGCAAAGAGCGGCAGTGGTGGTTTTGCCGAGTATGTATGTGCTCGCGAAGAAACCCTGCAGCTGAAACCATCCAGCATCTCTTTCGAAGAAGCGGCTGCCGTTCCGCTGGCAGCGCTCAAAGCCCTGCAGGGCCTTCGCGATAAAGGACAGATTGCACCAGGAAAAAAAGTGCTGATTCATGGGGCCTCCGGAGGGGTAGGTACATTTGCCGTCCAGATTGCCAGGTCGTTTGGAGCGGAAGTCACGGCTGTGTGCAGTTCAAGAAATCTTGAGATCGCTCGCTCCATCGGCGCCGACCATGTTATCGATTACACCCTTGACGATTTCACCAGGAGCGGAGAACTCTATGATCTTATTTTTGTCGCCAACGGCGACCGTTCCATCCATGAATACAAGCGATCGCTTAAGCCCGAGGGCATTTGCGTCCTGGCAGGAGGAGGAAATATCTCCATGGTCTCACTCCTGGCAGGAGTGCTCCTGCAGCTGTGGGTTTCAAAAATCGAGGGCAGGAAGATTGGTTCCTTTATGGCCCATATCAACCAGGAGGACTTGACCTGCGTGAAGGAGCTTCTCGAGTCGGGAAAAATCAAGCCGGTCATCGATCGACGGTGTCCGCTAAGTGAGACTGCAGAAGCTCTCCGATATCTTGGAGATGGGCACGCAAAAGGAAAAGTCGTCATAACCGTGAGACATGAAAGTGAGGCCGATCATTCCGGGGATGATTCACGTCATCAATGACCCCAGGATTAATGAAACAGAGCGATTGATTCCAAGTTTGACACTGAAATAACGCGGCGCTACACTTCTGTCATGGGCAGGAAAATAAGAGCAATAATGAATACTAGTTATCGTGTCGCCGGAATTCTGTTACTTTTGTGTGCCCATGCGGCCTGGAGTCAGGATTCGGAACAGACAGTAAAACGGGATAAACACCAGAGCCCCCGCCTGATAGTGCACCTGAGCGACCAGGATGTGCTGCTGCCTATCACGTCCATCGAATGGGGAGAACCGGACCGCTGGTCTATCTCCTCGCGCTACACGCACATGTTCGAGAAAAATCGGGATAATAAGACATGGTTGAACAATCTCAGCATCACGCTGAGTCCAGGCATTGCCGGCGGGCGTTTTGCTATTGGCTATCAAAGCATATATGATCCAAAATCCAATTCGGATTTTGTGATTCTCAGCGAAGCCCGTGCCGTACTCCTGCGGACCTGGGAAAATCCGCTTTCCAGCGAACCCAATCGCACCTTTGTCGGAGTAGAAATCCGAAGCAGCCTGTCGGGTATGATCAATGTCGGGGTCGGGTATTACAGACAGATCACCGACTCGAGCGGACCCGATGACAACTTCTATGGAGTCCACGTCGGCTTTGGGATTTAGCACGTAATTGTAATATCAGGAAACACAATACCTATTTGACACTGACATACTGCGGCGCTACACTTCTGCCATGGGAAGGATAATGAGAGAAAAAAGTGATAAATAGATATCGTGTCACCGGAATCCCGATAATCTTGCAGTTGAAGAAAATCCTGATATTCATTCCCATTATGCTGATCCTGTGTGATCCGCAAGGATGCAGTGCTTCAGAGAACAGGGAAACGAGTGACAGGTTTATCCCCGGTTCCTGCACGATATTCGCTGTAAGCTTTGGTGGGTCGGTCTTTTTCGGTAATAACGAAGACTGGATTAACCCTCTGACGTACTGCTGGGTTGAACCTCCGGGCACGGACAAATACGGAGTTCTGTGTTTTGGATTCGACAACTTGTACCCACAGGGTGGAATCAATGAAAAGGGGCTCGCATTCGATGCCAACGCCCTTCCCGTAATCACCATGAAGAAGAACCAGGATGGGATCAAACCCTATCATGCGATTGTAAATACCATCCTCATGCAGAAGTGCGCTACCGTCAGCGAGGCGATTGAGACTGCTAAACGCTACGACTGGAGTCAGTGCTATGGCGGAAAGCTTGACGGACAATTTCTCCTGGCGGACGCCCTGGGTGATGCGGTCGTGATCAGTGCCGATACTTCTGGTGAATTAGTGTTTACAAGGAAGGTGGAAGGCAATGGCTACCTGGTGTCTACCAACTTTAATCGTGCCTGTCCCGAGAACAGATATGGCAGATACCCCTGCAATAGATATGATACGACGGTAAAAATGTTGAAAGCGATCGACAGTGACCGTGATCTTACTTTAGATTATCTGGCATCTATATTGAATGCGGTCCACGTGGAAGGCAGGAAACTCAACACCCTTTACTCGAATATATTCGACCTAAAAAACGGTGTGGCATATTTATACTTTTGGCACCAATTCGACAGTCCGGTCACTTTTGATGTGCCTGAAACCATTGCTCGAGGGTTGGAACCCACGCAGATCAAAACCCTTTTCCCGGCAGGAATAGTTGACCAGGCTGCCGCCGAATTCAGGAGTTATAAAAGAAAGCGAATATTCATCCTGGCTGGCTGGGTGGTTCTGTTAATCAGTATTGCAGCTTTCATTATTGTCCGAAAGCTCCGCCGTGATCATAAAACTGGATAATTCTGTGGACAGTATACGTAATTATTGGACTTTAATTCAAGGAAATCTAATGATTGATTTCAGGTCTGACACTGTCATACCTCGGCGCTACACTTTTCATTTGCGAATAAATAAATAGAAAAAATAGTGATATATAGGATATATGTCACCGGAATTCCAGGAGAGGTGACAGGTTGTGAAATGGAGATATAATAGGATCCGAATACCCAGTGTTGGGTGCTCTTCACAAAGAGGTGAGCCAGTGAAAAACAGAATGGGTGAAAAAATAGGTTGGGCAGCGGGTTGGACCGGCGGCTTCATCTGGGTTCTCGTACTCTCTATGGTTTTTCTTTTCCAAGGGAAAATAGAACAAGGGATATTGGGAATGGTCCTGGTTGGCGCTGCGGTGTTTATAATTTTCCATTTCTCGCCATGGCGCTTTGTTTCAACGCATTATTGGAAGCTAATGCTCGCCCCATACGGAATATTCTTCCTGTCTATCGCCTGGGCCATATGGTCCTACGGTGACCTTGGCGCAATCGGATTGAATTTGTGGAATCTACTGTGGCTCATTCCAATGCTGACGCCATTTGGGGTTTTGAGCAAAAGGAAATGGACAGATTCCACCACCCAACAAAGCGTTCCAGAGGACGCGGCGCCGCCGCGCCGCTGAATTTTGTAATTCCGGGGACAGTATACGTAATTATTGAGCTCAAGCAAAAAAACATTACAATTGATTTCGGGTTTGACACTGAAATACCCAGGCGCTACACTTTTCCCATGAGAGGGAATACGTTGAACAAAATGATCTATAGGTATCATGTCACCGGAATTCTAAGACTGCCCTTGTTTTCAGATTAACAATGAACTCTCATATTCGTTGGCTTAGAATCAGTTTCATCGCAGGTGCAATCGCAGATGCCCTTGTTGGTATCCTCATTCTCGTTCCATCGGAAATGGGTGAAGTAGAGTTTACCTATCCCATGGGTCTGGCTGCGGCTCTAATGTTTGGTTGGACTATTCTTCTATTGTGGGGTTTTCAAAAACCATATGAGCGCAAAGGTCTTCTTCTTATCACTATTTTCCCTGTCATTACAGGTCTGGTCACTGCTGGCTTTTACATGGTAGCTGCAGGCAAGTTCACTTTTCTTAAAATACTCCCTTCCACTATTCTTGGTGTGGTATTGATCATTCTCATGGGTTATTCCTACTATAAAGCATATTTCTCTTCCTAGGACGCTATACTTTGCGGGAGATTCGATCATACTATCGCAGCGGCCGCTCAACTCGGGCGTTAGACGTCACAAGAAAGGAGTAAGCAGAATGACACGCACAACGAATGCAAGGATTGCGGGATTCACCTTTCTTGCTTACATTGCGGCAACGATTGGCAGTATGGTTATTGTTTCTCGAGCGACCAGCGGCGAAAGCATAGAAGCGAAAATGGCCTCTATCCTGGAGCACACAGCAGGCATGCATGTCGTTATCTTGCTTGCCCTCGCCCAAGCTTTAGCAGCGCTGGTGTTGGCCGTAACGCTCTATGCCATTACGCGTGATCAAGATCATGAGGTGGCCCTGATCGCCATGGTATGTCGCCTGACAGAAGGCGTGATCGCAGGGCTCTCGGCATCGACAACCCTGGCGCTTCTCTGGGTGGCCACCGACTATGGGCCTGATGCCTCTGCCGCCAGTGCTATGCAAACTTTGGGTAAGTACCTCCTGAGGGACGACAGCGCCGTGAGCGCCTTCTTTTTTGCAGTGGGGAGTGCGCTCTTTGCCTACCTTTTCCTGCGAGGCCGAATGATCCCGATTGTCCTCGCCTGGCTAGGTGTTGGCGCATCCCTGCTTCTTGTGGTTGGACTTCCTGCTCAGCTTGTAAACCTTATAAGTCCTGCGGCTGCATCAGTTATGTGGTTACCCATGCTTGCATTCGAAATCCCGCTGGGCTTCTGGTTACTCATAAAGGGTGTAAAGGTGCCGCAGCTTCTAACTCCCAGTAAAGTCAGGTGATACGAAAACAATCCTCATTGTTACCGCGCTATAGTTCCTCGTAATGATTCCGGCCTGACCTTTACAAAACTCAGGCCACGACTGATTTTCCTTCCACAACTCAGTGTCCTGGACCTGACTCTCTCAGGAATAAAGAAGTGCGTCGTATTTTTAAAGTAAAGAATAGACAAGCGATGTAAAGGAGAGAGAAATGGCCACTATATTATTTGTGCGCGCGAAATCGACACTCGATCCACAGGAGCTGGAACATCGATTGCTGGAACGTCGGCCCCGCTTCCTTGAAGTCCCGGGGCTGATACAAAAAATCTACGGCCGCGACGAATCCACCGGCGCGGTTTGCGGTATCTATTTTTTTGAGGATCAGAAGGCTCTCGCTGAATTTCGAAATACCGAGCTGGCCAAGACGATTGCCACCGCATACGAGGTATCGGAAATTCGTTTGGAGACTTATGAAATGCTTTACCCATTGCGTCCCGATCGCGGACCGGTTCCGGAGTAGTGTAACGTTACTATTAAGGAAATGACTGGTGTAGATGCGGCATGGGCTTGAGATCTAACTATGTGATACATAATTTCTTATCCTAAATAGGTATAATAAAAAATGTTAAGCGGCACCTGAAATCGAATGCTCGAGGGTGAAGATTGAGAAGATATCGTATTCTGAACGGTAGTATCGGGCTTCTGGCCTTACTGGTCACGGAAGCCGGTCGCGAGTACTATCGGCCTTACATCTACTCCCGGCACCTTCAGGATTTTGGAATCGCCGACACCCTCGGCAACTCCACGGGTACGGTCGCGGCCGTATTCATCATTCTGTGCCTCACGGGCCGAAACCACGCATGGGACTATCGGTACATCTCCCTTCTCGCTCTGGGTCTTTGCGGCTACGAGCTGTTTCAAGGACCAATGGGCGGATCCATTGATCCAAAGGACATCGTGGCCACGATCCTGGCGGGGACATTCTGCCTGGTGCTATACCGGCTGATGCACCGTCATCCATTTACTCTCAAGGGTTCAAGCGCTGCTGCACGCGGCGTTACAGAGAGGAGTATGAAACGTGACCATTAGGCAGCGGTGGATCGACATGCTTCACACGGTGGCTACCGGAACGCGAAAGACTCGCACACTTCTCACTCCAGTTGGACTGCTCATCTTCGGTCTCTTTACCTTCTCCTTTGTGGGGGCTGCCCATGTTGTCAATGTTTTCTTCCAGTTGCCCGGTCTATTTCCGGAATCGCTGCGGCGTCCGCTATCTGTCTCTTTGATCACGGTGGGTATTGCGCTTATTGGCTGGTCCGCGTTCTGTTTCCTGAGGGTCCGCGGTACGCCGGTACCGTTCAATCCACCTCCTGAACTCGTGATTTCGGGTCCGTACCGCCTGACCAGGAACCCGATGTTGTCGGGTGTGTTCCTGCTGCTCTTTGGCATAGGGGCAGCCCTCAATTCATTTTCGCTCGTTCTGTTTTTCACGCCGGCCTATATCCTTCTCAATGTCTGGGAGCTCAAGCGGATTGAAGAGCCGGAACTGGAAAAACGGCTGGGAGAGGACTATCGCAGGTACAAGAACGAAACGCCCATGTTCATTCCGGGTATGAAGTTCCGCAGGTCACGGAAGACCTGACTCCGCTTGGGGAGCACACCATTTCATCTTTGCGATCATCAGGTGACATGATGCGTATATCTTATGGCAGGTAAAATACGAAGAGTTGTGGATTCAGATAGAGGAGAGGGAAACAGGGGCGGTGTCACGGTGTTTTTCCTTGTTTTCGCTGACATGGGAGTCCTGAACACTATGATTCGATGGAACCAAATTTCAAATGTCGAAAACCGATCATGGAGTAGTCGATGAATAGAGATTTTTCTGAGCTTCATACAGCCGCGTACGATGTGGCGGATCTCTTCCGTGCAGGGGGTTTAGAGCATCTCAGGGCAAAGGAGTGGTCAGAAACCTGGACTAATCTGGTCTCAGAACTTAAAAGCCGATGTCCTGGATTTCATGAAGACCAATATTCACAGGCGCTCAACCAGGGGTTTTTTGAAAGCCGGTAGCTATGAAAAGTCCAGTAACAGGCGTAATCTTTTCATTGAGATAGTGCCCCTTGACGGAAAAGGATACATAATCGGGAAAAATTCTCCTTATTCGTTGTCAACTATTGAAAAGCCATCAAGACATGCACATAATAGGAGAAGTGGGGCTTTTTCCTGAGTAACTTGTTGAGGCGAAATCGACGTATAAGGAGGGATGAAATGAAGAGAAGAACCATTCAGGCAGGAACATCCTGGCGGGTTTTGGTCGCTGTATTCATTTTTATGGGCCTGGCAGGCTGGTGCTGGTCCCAGGCCATCATCATCGATCACACGTGCACCGATATTTCTAAAATTCCGTCTTCATGGCTGGAACAGGCGAAACAGCTCACCCTGCACTTCGCCCACACGTCCCACGGATCGCAGATCATTACCGGAATTCTTTCCCTGGAGGAACTGCACCCACAGTATTCCGTGGCCGTGAATGAAAGCGATACGCCGGGATTGCCTCCCGTTGAAATTCCGCCGGCTCTTCGAATCTATGACGGAAACCCCGGGACCACCTACGTGGAGCCTGAAAATTACTGGTACGGCATCGACGGCCTGAACGCCACGCGATCTGTGGCCGCCACCGGGGATTACAACTACTCCATGTGGTCCTGGTGTGGACAGTTGTCCTGGTACGATGTGAGTGAAGTCCAGGGTTACCTGGCGGCCATGAATCAGCTGGAACAGGAATTCCCATCCATGCGATTCATCTACATGACGGGCCATCTGGACGGGTCCGGCACCGACGGCTTGCTGAACCAGCTGAACGATATTATTCGCCAGTATTGCCGTGACCATAACAAGGTCCTCTTTGATTTCGCCGATATCGAAAGCTACGACCCGGACGGCAACGCCTACCTGGACCGCTGGGCCGACGACGGATGTTACTACGACGGCGGGAATTGGGCCGAGGAGTGGTGCGCGGTTCATCCGAATTCCGAATTGTGTGCTTACTGCGATTGCGCCCATTCCCACCCGCTGAACTGCAACCAGAAATCCAGGGCCTTCTGGTGGATGATGGCCCGCCTGGCAGGCTGGGAGCCGGATCAGTCTTCCAGCCGGAGTCATTCCCGACCCTTTGCAGGTCCCTGATTTGAATGGGATCATATGAAGGCAGGTCGTGAATATTGATTTCAATTAACGCTATTTTGCTTCTTTGCGCAGCAGGGGTTTCTATATCCGGGCCGCCGGGCTACGAACCGCCCGGGAAAATTCCAGTCCGGTTTGCCCCGGAGGTTGTTCATTCCGATCACTGCTCTGCAGTTGTGTCACCGGATGGAGAAGAGATATTCTGGGCACAGCACGTAAAAGGTGAATCCGGCCGGAAAATCTTTTTCATGCAATTTCAAGACGGATCCTGGAGTGCTCCTTCCATCGTACCCTTCACGTCCCGCGAAGACGGGGACTGTCCGGTATTGTCTCCCGATGGGATGACAATGATCTTTACTTCCAGTCGGCCGATGGGAGAAGACAATACAACTCGAAGAGAGAGGTTATGGCTTGTTTCCCGTCGATCCTCCGGCTGGTCCGAACCGCGGCCTGTGGATGATGTGATCAATGGATCGCACCTCCATTGGCAGGCATCGATGGATCGTGATAGAAATATCTACTTTGCATCCTCCCGGAAGGGCTCAATAGGCCGAGATGATATTTTCGTTTCACTTAAAACGAAAGAGGGGTACGCGACACCGGCAGGGTTTCCTCCGCCGATCAACACTGCAGGGCACGAAAGTACGCCATTCATTGGTCCGGGCGGAGATTATCTGTTGTTCACCCGGTCATATTTCGGTGCCGGGAGTCCGCCGTTTCCCACCGGCCTGCTGGTGAGCTTTCGACAGGAAGATGGATCGTGGAGTGAGCCGGGAGCTGTTCCTCTGTCCGGAGTTCCATTGGAAGACGTGGTCTGTCCTACTGTTTCACCCGACCAGCGCTACCTCTTTTTCCTTGTTCTGAATAAGAACGAAAAATCTGTGTACTGGGTGGATGCATCCGTCGTGTGGGACCAGAAGTCCTCAAAAGTGAAAGACCCTGTCACACGAAAGAAGCAATAGGAACCAGATCGATGATTCTTGGTATGATAAACCGCTAAGAAACACCGCTGATCATTTTGCAACGAATGTACGATCGTGAAAGTGAGGAAAATATGTTATGGAACCTTTATCCTCAGCTATCGGATTACCACTTTACTGGGTTCAGAACAAAGCGTTTGGGCGTCAATTCGAGTTACGCGCAAAGAATATGCTGTTCGGGACTCTGCGCTTTGAACAGGCCCTGGGTACGCTGGCGACCGCCGAGTCGGAATCGGGGAGCTGGACGCTCAAACGAGTGGGGTTTCTTAATGTGCGTGTAACAATCCGGGAGGCCGGGCGCACGGATGATCTGGCGGTTTACTGGCCCAGGCTCTGGGGTGATGGCTGGTTGGAGACCTCCAGAGGCTCCCGGTTTCACTGGTTGTCAACAAACTTCTGGAGAACCGAGTGGGGATTTGCTCAATCGGATGACCGACCGCTCTTTGTAATGAAAAAAGGTACGGAAGAGCCAACGCTTTCAGACCTGCTGAAGTCACAGGCTGTCGTTGAGATTGAGCCAGAAGGAAACGGTCTTGAAGAAATATCTCTCCTTCTGATGCTGGGCTGGTATCTGATGATTCTGCACCAGGAGGATACAATGGTCGGGACAACCGCCGCGATCACGGCCGTTACCAGCTAGGTCGCGGAACTGTTTCCGGGATGGAGAATCCATGATACAGGTGCGAACACGGTTACGAAGGGGACCGGGACAAACAGGATGACCCAACTGCAGTCAGCCAGGAAAGAATTGCGGGAATGCGCCACAGAGACAGATGCTCAAATCCTGCAGAGGTTCTTCAAGACCGGTCCCGGGGAGTACGGGGAGGGGGACCGGTTTATCGGCGTTCGTGTCCCGGCGATTCGCCGGGTAGCGAAAACCTTCCGCGATCTAACCCTGGACGAGACCATCCGTCTTCTTCATTCGGACATCCACGAGGAGCGGTTACTCGCTCTGATCATCCTTACGGAAAAATACCGGAAAGGGACCGACGACGAGCAGAAGATGGTCTACGAACTCTACCTGAGCAACACCCGGTATATTAACAATTGGGACCTCGTGGACCTGTCGGCGGAGCATATTGCAGGTGCCTATCTCAGGGACCGGAGCCGTGAACCGCTGTACAGTCTGGCGCAATCGACGATGCTGTGGGAGCGAAGGATTTCGGTCCTGTCCACCTTTCATTTGATCAAGAGAGGCGAGTTTGGCGAAACGTTACGAATTGCCGAAATGCTCCTTCGAGATAAGGAAGACCTGATTCATAAGGCTGTGGGGTGGATGCTGCGGGAGGTCGGAAAACGCGACCGTGGAGTGGAGGAAGCCTTCCTGAAGAAGCATTATCGGGTCATGCCGCGGACGATGCTGAGGTACGCGATCGAAAAATTTCCCGAAGACCTGCGCCAGCAATATTTGAAGGGCACAATCGATCCACCATAGGATCGGCGGATTCGTGTACACTGTTTTTACCATGCAGGAACTACGTGATGGATCCCGCTAAAAAAGCCAGAGACATTCTCTATTCGGTCTGCAGGACATGTCTCGGACCGTTTATGGACGAACGGGAGAAAGCCAAACTGCGACGGAATGTAATGGCTTTACCGGTGACGCTCGAGTATCCCTTCGATCCGGAAGCCAAGCTCCTTCGATCGATCGGGATCAAACCTCCGATGTTCGATATTGGTGCGAACACCGGATTTTACAGCGATATCCTGGAAGATATCGCCGGGTCCGAACAATTGTATCTATTTGAGCCGCTTCCCCATCTCCACAACTATCTGAAAAAGCGATTCAGAAAGGCCCATGTCTTCGAACTCGCCCTGTCGAACCAGGAAGGCTCGCGAACCATCAGGGTACCCTTTATCGACGGGAAACGGTTTGATACCCGGGCAACCTTTGGTGAACACAGGGAACCCGGCCAGACAGGATTTGAAGAGATTGAGGTACGTTTGACAACCCTGGATACCCTGACCCGGAAGCTCGGACTGGATTCCATCGGTTTCATGAAAATCGACGTGGAAGGACATGAGGCCGAGGTGTTAAAGGGGGGAATAGAAACCTTAACCCGGTTTGCGCCCCTCATTCTCATTGAAATCGAGGCACGTCACCACGGGTTTCCCATCGCCACCATCTTTTCAACGTTGGAAGATATCGGCTACAAGGGCTATTTCATCAACGTTGAGTCGTATTCGCTGGTCGAAACCGGGCAATTCAATTGCAAACGGGATCAAAAGCAGGAACACCTCCAATCGAGACAATTTTTACGCTACCTGAACAATTTCTTCTTTGTTCCTGAAGCCCTTGAGAAGGACTTCATATCCAGGGTGACTGCTTTCCTGGAAGAGGAAAAGCTTTCTGTGAGAAAGCGGTTTTCACGGAGGAAAAGCAATGGAGATGAGTGACACGAACTTTGTTTTTCATGCCATCGGGGTTGTTCGATCTCCCCACACTGATCCTTCCAGGACGCCGATTCAGCCGGTTTTCGCCCGGGGGGTGAGGGGAACCGTGATCCTGGATCTGGACTACATGGAAGGGCTTGCGGATCTGGATGGTTTTTCCCACATCTACCTGCTCTATGTATTTGACAGAGCCGAGGAAACCCTTCTTACCGTCAAGCCATTCCTGGATGATGCGGCTCGCGGAATCTTTGCCACCCGGTCTCCCTTAAGGCCGAACAAGATCGGGATCAGCCTCGTAAGGCTGGTATCCATCGAGGAAAATGTTCTCACTGTGGAAGATGTCGACATTCTGGATGGGACCCCGCTTCTCGATATCAAGCCATACGTCGCCCGCTTTGAAACGAGGGAGGATGTCCGTTCCGGATGGCAGGACAAAGTTTCGGATGATGCTGCATATCAGCGGGGTCGCCGTGGATTTCGACGGGGACGGGATCCAGAGGGGGAGGATGATAATTAATTTCGGTCCGGAGCCTGAACCTGTCTCATAGAATTCCAAAGCCTCCTCATTGCCCCTTTATGACGACACTTATAAAAAGGTTTTTCTGTTGTTAAAAATTCTGGAGAAGATCAAATCACCTCACATCCAGCTGTCCCTGGCCGTGATCTGCGAGGCTGTATACAGCAAGTATCCCAACTCGAAGAGTTCTCTACGCCCTGGTACTGGGTCGCGGCGATCCTTTTCGCGACCGCGTCCTTGATCGGGCTTTATCTCCTCTGAAAAAGACGAGACCCCTGTGATCCCAACGTCCTCTTGACCGGGGGGAAGCCTGACCTGAGTCACGGAACCTTATCTCGGAAATTCCGTTGTACAGAGAGAACAATACAGGCGGTGAAACGTCAAACGGAAAAGGAAATCACGGTATGAAACGTCACCTTATTTTGCTTTCCGTCATGGTTTTATTGCTGCTCCCAGCATGCAGAACCCATGTTGAGCCGGAGTTGCCATACTCCCGGCAGCTTCGGGACGTGCTGGGCCAGGCCCGGCAATCCACCCATATCATGGGGGTATCCGCGGCTATCATTGTGCCCGGGTACCAGCCGTGGCTTGGGGTGAGTGGTGAATCCTACCCGGATCATCCCATCTCGGAGGATATGCTGTTTGACACGGCCAGTGCCGGGAAGGTGCTCATGGCCGCCCTTGTGATGGATCTCGCAGAAGATGGATTGCTCTCTCTGGATGACCCAATCCGTCAGTACCTTCCCCCATACCCGAACGTCGACGGATCTATCACAATCCGACAGCTTCTCAACCATACGAACGGCCTGTACGACATGGTTTCACATCCTGACGGGCCGTTCCGCAAGCCATACCGTCAGATCGAGTTTGACAAATGGTGGACGATGGATGAAATCTTCACCCGGCTGGGAGGGGCACCGTACTTGGCTCCGGGTGAAGGATTTCACTATACCCAGGCCGGGTACCAGCTGGCCGCGCAGATCGTCGAGAAGGTGACCCGGTCCACGGTTTCCGCTGAGATCCAGAAACGACTGCTTGATCCGCAGGATCTTGATGGTATGCTCCTCGATTTCTCAAAGCCGATCCCGGGCCGTTTTTCCATTGCTCATCCCTGGATCGATGCCGATGGGGATGGAGTTTTTGAAGATGAATTTTCAAAGTCAAGAAACTGGATCGCCTCTCTGTCCCGCATCCTTTTCTATTCCCGGGCGGAAGATTTTGCCGTCTGGATGAATGCCCTCTTTGCCGGAAAGGTACTTCAACCGAATTCTCTTCAAGAGATGATGACCTTCGTTCATCCCAAACCGGAGGAGACCGGCGGCCCCCTGTTTGTTGATTACGGCCTTGGGCTCATGGAAATCAACCCTCACCTTATGCGGGGTCAACGGGTTCTGGGGCACCTGGGCAGCATTCCCGGGTATCGGACTTTTCTGGGGCACTTCACGGATTCTGGAGTGACGATGGTGATCATGTACAACAGCGATACCGATGAGGGTTTCCCCATCATCGATGGCTTACTGGGTGTGGTTCTGGATCACCTCGAACAGGACTCAAGTGGTAGGCAGATGAGCAGGTAATTCACGGGGACGATCCCTTTTTCTCCATTCGCTATAATAAGGTTGCAGAACGCAGACCCGGCAGGCAGCGGGTGTGGCTGGAGTTCAGCGCAGGGAAGGAGAACGCCATGGATATGCCTGAACCGTATATCCTGAAGGGAATGTGGAAATGTCACCGGTCGAGATGAGGGAAAAGACAGAACAAAGTGGAACGAAATTCAGTCGGGAATCCTTTATTTCCTGGACTACCGACATCTTTGCCGCGGCCTATCTCCTCTGGATGGGGTATTCCCTCCGGGCTGGCACAGCAAACTTAGGCCATCTGTACGAGGGTCTCGGTGCCGACCTTCCTGTTTTCACCCGGTTTCTGGTTCAGCAGGGCGGATGGTTCTATCCTCTGGTTTTCGGTTTCTTTACGCTGATTGTCTTTGCCAAGGAATTTGTGATTCGGGATAAGCGCATCAGCACGATGGTCACCTTCCTCCTGGCCATCCTGGGGCAGTTTGTGTGGCACTGGATGACAACCCTCTTTTTTTATCCCATGGTTGAGTTGATACAGCAGATCGGATGATTATGGACTCGGATATCGAAATTCGCCGTGTTCGGGAATCGGACGTTGAACCGCTCCGGGAGGTGATCAATCAGATCTGTGTGGAAAAGTGGTACCTGGCCACTGCGGAAGGATTCTCCCTGGAGCAGAGCCGGGCCTACCTTCAGCGGGTCATCGAGAACGGCTTTCCCTATGTGGTGGCCATCCATCAGGACCGGATCGTGGGGTGGTGTGACATTGTCCCCAGCCCGGGGTCCGGGTACGCCCACTCAGGGCGCCTGGGAGTCGCTGTTGCCGGGGAGTATCGCGGAAAAGGCCTGGGCCGCCGCCTGATGGAGGCTTGCCTTTCGCTGGCCCGCCGTTCTCCGATTGAAAAGGTTGAGCTGGAAGTCTTCACCGACAACGTGCGCGCGGTCCAGCTCTATGAAAGCCTGGGATTCAAGGTGGAAGGGGTTAAGGTTCGGGCCAGGAAGCTCGAAGGCCGTTACCAGGACAGCCAGCTTATGGCCCTCTTTATCACACAGGAACATTCCTGACGATGCAATCGGGTCCTGAGAAGGAAATGAGAAACGATACCTCCGGAAGCTCTGCCGATTCTATCCCGATTTCGAGGATCTCGCTGCGGCTTCTCCTGACCCAGCCCTATCCGTTGACTGCCGCCATCGTTTTACCTCTGCTGATTCTCGTATCATGTGCCTTCTTCTATATTTTCATCGGTGACGTGATGATGCCCGGTCGGTTCCTTCATGTTCCGGAGATCGGCCTGGATGCACTCTTCCCTCTGCGGCCCTCCTGGGTCCTGGTGTACGCGACGCTCTACCTGTACCTGATCGTACTGCCAATTCTCACCGTGCGCCAGGAAAAGCATGTGGTCCGTACGATCCTGGCCTACCTGACGGTGTGGATCGTCGCTTTCATCTGCTTCCTTATCTACCCCACGGCAGCCCCCCGGCCGGAACAGGTGGCCGGGAGTGGCTTCATTCCCTGGGCCCTTCGTCTTCTGTATTCCATGGACCCACCCTACAATTGTTTTCCTTCCATCCACGTTGCGCACTCTTTCGTGTCGGTGTTTACCTGCTATCGAATCCACCGGGGTGTGGGACTCAGCGGGGCGGTCGTTGGACTCCTGATTGGGGTCTCCACACTTTATACCAAACAACACTACGCCGTGGATGTGCTGGCCGGTATCCTGCTGGCGTACCTGGCCCATCTCATCTTTCTGCGTCCCTATCCCCGTGAGAAAATTCCTGAGCTCGACCGGCATTTGGCGCCGGCCTATGCCCTCCTCACGGCGGGATTTGTTACCACGGTTCTTCTGGTTTTCTGGTTTGTCTATCTGGTGAATGGAGAGTCTGGAATCCTGACACCCTGACGACCCGGCAGCACGAATATCGGAACTGAAAGGGTGGTAGACTTGGATACAGGAGATGCAGCTCAATTGTTCTAAGCATAGTTTCTGACAAAGAACGGGAAACCATTCCCGCTCATCCCAGGAGGCGAACATGTTCGTCCAATTACTGATCATCATCTTTGTCATCGCGGCAGTGACCAGCACCATCGCGGCTTTGCTCTTTTCCAGGCCCGTGAACAAGATTCTGGGACGTCTGGTGTCCGAGCAGCTGGCCCCGATCTGGCGACGGTACATCCTCTTTGCCATCTACGTCGTCGGAATTTCAGGGGGTGTGAGAGTCTGGGATCTTGAGCGGTACATCAATCCGGATAAAGAGGGCAACGTCCTTACTCTCAATTCAGACCGCTGGGTCATCGAAGTCTACAAAACCATCATGGGATCGCTCCAGGCCGTGGCTTGGATGCTGCTGATCTTCTTTCTCTTTGCCCTGGTCGCCTACGTCGTGGTCCGCGGGTTTGAGTTAAAACATTCAGGCGGGGAGAAGGAAAAGGAAAACAAAGGGTAATCCCTTGCGCCGGAATCACTGCATGGTGAAAAATATGGCTGTTACGGACGTGCGTGATAAATAATGACCAACGTACCTGAGGTTACATCGTTAAACGTGATGAGATATCATATTCAATCGTGACCAGATCCGATCAAAGGGTGTTAGTTGCGGTGAAGCTCATCCACACGGTTGCGTGGGCGTTTTTCGTGCTATGCATCGCCGGAATACCCATCATGACATGGCGAGGGCAGTACGGAACCGCAACATGGCTCGCCGGCATCGTTTTCGTCGAAGTTCTAATCATTTTGGTGAATCGATGGCGTTGTCCCCTTACGCCGCTGGCTGCACGGTATACTGAGGACCGACGAGACAATTTCGATATTTTCCTTCCGGAATGGCTGGCCAGGCACAATAAAGCGATCTTTGGATGGCTCTATATTGCTGGTATCCTCTATCTTGCCATATTGTGGATGACTCGGAATCCAGGGTGAGGAATTTTCTTTCAATCCGTTTGCAAAGGATTCGTTTATGAGCAAGAAAGGTTTTTCTTTATTGGCTCGAGAGTTTGTGCTTTTCAGTCTATGCGCTTTGTCCCTGATCCCGGTCATTTTTCTCAGCGTTGTCGCAGACCACCTTTCGATCAACCTCTATCTCATGCAGGAGTCCCTTGCCCCGAATGCGCCGCATCTGACGGAGATCGTGGCGCGGCTCACAGGCGGCTATCATGGCCTTTCCATGGAGATTCTTTTCATCCTCTGGCTCCTCCTGCCGATCTCCTTTTTCTGGCTTCTCTCCAGATCTACCTCGTCCTTAGAATTCCGGGTGAAATTCCTGTCTATTTTTTCGTTGGTATGGGTTCTGATTTTCACATATCTTTCCATGCTTGCCGCTGCATTTGTCGCACCTCGAACCCCCCTGTACGCCCGTCTGGAAGAGAGCGGGTGGCTCAACCTGGTTTCCTACATTCTCTATGCGGAAATTATCATTTTCTGCGTGATCCCGTTCATCTTCTTATTTCGCGTTGGAAAGACAGAGAAATCGAGTTCGTAAATTGCGGAACGGGATGACTCATCCAGCCCAGGTGGTAAACCAGATCGCTATAGCGCTGAGAAACGGGCCGTTCAAGGTGGCGCGCAACGTAACACTCTCGGATGGGCGAAGGGCTGCGGTTGCTGCATCCCGGACCTACTTTTCCTGGAAAGGTATCGTTCTTCTTTCCCAGCACATCGTGGTCCGTCATATCGACCAGGCATCCCTGCCCGACATGAAGGTTCTCTTTGATGCAGGCTTTGAGTATGCGAAGAAGATGAATTGGGTCCCCCTGCCCCGTGGATTGCAGTTCGGGTTCATGGTCATTCCCGTTCTCGTGGGAGAGTCCCCGGCGTCAGATCTGGTGGAGTCCGTTTCGAAATCACCCCAGAAGCATTTTTCCCTCTTCGAGTTTCCGGTGGTTGTTGACCTGGCGACGAACCAGGCCCATTACTTCAAAGGTCTTTCAGCCTGGGGGGCCTTCTTCTTTTCCGATCTGCGGAAAGTTGCGGAAACCTATATTCAGGGAAGCCTGTACCGCCAGAAAAATCCGGGGAAATGAAAAATAACAATAAGGTTCAGGAAAGTCTTCAGGTTATTCCGGGGGTAGGACCTGCGACCGAAAAAGATTTCCACGATCTCGGGATCTACAGGATCGAACAACTGAAAAACGCCAGTCCGGAATCTCTTTATGAGGATCTCTGTACCCTGCGGAGGGTCAGGATCGATCGATGTCAGCTCTATGTCTTTCGATGTGTCGTATACTATGCCTCCCATACGAATCATGATCCGGAAAAATTGAAGTGGTGGAACTGGAAGGATCATCCTCGCAACTCGAGGAAAAAGACGGGGTCGAAGCCCTCTTAATGGACCTGGCAGATAAACTAAATGTGATGGTGAGGAATCGAAAAAGGGTTCTGACCGTTGTAATAATGGAGAAAGAATCGGTAAATTCAAAGAAACGGCGTAATCTTTGACGATGACATCGACTGAAGAAGAAAGAAAGATCCTTCTGCATTCCTCCGGGGATACATCCCTTGAAGAGGTTCATGGGAGCGTGAAGACCCAGAATCTTTCAGTTTGGAAACGGATCTTTGCCTTTGCGGGGCCGGCGTACCTTATCAGCGTCGGGTACATGGATCCGGGAAACTGGGCCACCGATCTGGAGGGCGGATCCCGCTTCGGGTACGCCCTGATCTGGGTGATCCTGATGTCCAACATGATGGCGATCCTCCTTCAAACCCTGTCCGCACGGCTGGGAATCGTCACAGGGAAGGACCTGGCGCAGGCCTGTCGATCGGAGTATTCCAGGTGGGCTTCCTTCGTTCTCTGGATCCTGGGAGAGATCGCAATTGCCGCCTGCGATCTCGCTGAGCTACTGGGTACCATTCTCGGGTTAAACCTCCTCTTCGGCCTTCCCCTGCTCTGGGGGGCATTGATTACCCTGTTCGACACCTTTCTTCTCCTTGCGATCCAGAGGCTGGGAATTCGGAAGATGGAAGCCTTTATCCTGTCGTTGATCTCGATCATCGCGGGCGGATTCGTCGTGAACCTGTTCCTGGCAAAGCCGGACTGGGGCCCCGCGGCGGCCGGGCTGATTCCTTCCATTCCGGAAGGGTCGCTCTACATTATCCTCGGAATCATCGGGGCGACGGTGATGCCCCACAATCTATATCTCCATTCTTCCCTCGTCCAGACACGCAAGGTTTCCCGCACTGTCGATTCGAAGGCCCAGGCCTGCAGGTACAATCTTCTGGATTCCGTCATTGCCCTGAACGCGGCTTTTTTTGTTAATGTGGCGATCCTTGTTCTGGCTGCGGCTGTCTTTTACCGCCATGGCATGGTTGTGACCGAAATCCAGCAGGCGCACCAGCTCCTCGAGCAATTCCTGGGCACACAGGCCGCATCCATCGCGTTCGGACTGGCCCTGCTTGCGGCGGGTCAGAGCTCTACGCTGACGGGAACACTGGCCGGTCAGATCGTCATGGAAGGATTCGTCAAGATTCGGTTACGGCCGGCCTTGAGACGTCTGATCACACGGGCAATTGCGCTGCTCCCCGCCGTTGTTGTAATCTCCATTTCGGGCGACGAGGGAACCTACCGACTGCTCATCTTGAGCCAGGTGATCCTGAGCCTTCAGCTGCCCTTTGCCATCGTGCCCCTCGTGCACTTCACCAGCGATAAGCTGAAGATGGGATCCTTCGCCAACAGGGCCTGGGTAAAAGTCCTGGCCTGGATCACGTCGATCTTGATCATCGCGCTCAACGGTAAGCTGGTCTATGATCAGATCATGGAGTGGGTTCATGGTGGTGCTTCAACCCTGGTCTCCATTCTAACGATCGGCCTGACGATGGCGATTGTCCTCTTCCTTCTGTACGTTATCGTGCTTCCGCTAATTCATGGCGAGAAGGCCTGGAAAGAATGGAAGCCGACAGGTGCAATCGCCGTCATCGAGAAGATTGAAACCCATGCCATGAAACATATCGTCGCGGCCCTCGGCCGGGACAGCGGAGACGCCGCGATCGTCAGCCGTGCATTGTCCATCGCAAAGGCGGAGAAAGCCATGCTTACCCTGGTGCACGTGGTCGATTCCCCTTCCGCGCAAGTGCACAGCCACGACTCCTACGACGAGCACGCACGTGACGATGAACAGTATCTTCTCGATATCGCGACCGAGGTTCGCTCATCGGGGGTCCCCGTAGAGATCGCACTTGCGTTCGGCCACCCGTCCCGGGAACTGGTATCCTTTGCCGAAGCCCATCACGTGGACATGCTGGTCATGGGTTCGCACGGCCACCGATTGCTGGGAGATCTTCTCTGGGGTGAAACGGTCGATCCAGTGCGTCACAAGGTAAACATTCCGGTACTGGTAGTACGATGACAGATTTCGAGCTTCCATGAAGCATTCAGGTGCCGATATCGAAATGGTTACCCGGAGAATTGAAAGAGCCATCAGGGATCTGATCGCTTCCGTTTCGCGGGAGCCATTCTGGGTGACCCATTACGGAGCCAATGACATCGATCCAGGACATTTGGTCTACTGGATCTGCGTGGAAACCGACACGGAGAGAGATCGTCTGGCGAATCATCGCGAACTCAATCAAAATCTGCGCAGACTGCTGACGGAGTATGGTTATCCGGTTGAGGGCCGCGATGGGGCTTCTATCGGGTTTGAAAGCCAGGAGACGGTAGACAGGGAATTCGGAGGAAACTGGCGGCATCACTGGCAATGAAATAAACATGGATGGTATGGAGGCACCCATTGAAGAGTGAAACCTGGAAGGCGTGACCCGTGCTGGGCGTGCCGCGGGTTCGGCAGGCGGCTGAATATTATCGCGATGTTCTGGGATTTCATCTCGATCCGGACCAGGGGGTGTTCCAGCCTTCCACGGATGAACCGGACGGGGTTTATGCCATTGTGAAACGGTCTGTTGTCTGGATTCATTTTCAGATTCGCCGTGAAGCCTGGAGTCAGATCGAAAGAGCGGCCTATGAACGTGACGTCTATCTCTATGTTGAGGATGTCGATACCCTTCATGCCGATCTGGTGCGGCGGGGTGCCAGAATTCTGACTTCTCCTCAGCAGGCACCTCATGGGATCCATGAGATGGTGGTGGAAGATCTGAACGGATACAGGCTGGTCTTTTGAGAACGGAGACGATAGAAAACTGTCCTTCCGAAAAAACGTATTCATTACCAGGACTGTGCAATGGGAGGAAGGATGGATCGGATCGAGGCAATTAATGCAAAAACCCGTAGAGCTTACAATCTGGTTGCCGATCGGTACCATGAGCTTTTTCACGATGAACTGGCGGTTAAGGAGTACGACCGCAAGTTTCTTGATGAATTTGCAGGGAACTTCAATTCAGATTCGCTAATCTGTGACGCGGGGTGCGGGCCGTCCGCACACATTGGACATTACCTTTTTGATAAGGGGATTCCGGTGATTGGTGTGGACATTTCTGAACGCTGCATCGAACTGGCACGCAGGTTTCATCCGGATATGCGCTTTGAGATAAGTGACATGGGAGCCCTGCCGTTTGACAACGATTTCCTTGACGGAATCATCGCTTACTACTCGATCATCGACACGCCAAAAATCTATGTAGATAGAATCTTTCAGGAATTTTATCGAGTCCTGAAACCGGGTGGGCTTCTCCTGGTTACCGTCAAGGTGGGTTCGGGCGAAGGCTACCTTACGGAATTACTGGGATATGAGGTTGAAATCTATTTCAGCTGCTTTTCGCTGGATGAGATACGGAGCTATTATGATGAGAATCAATTTGATGTCCAGCTTCTGGAACAGAGGAGGCCCTACGATGTTGAGATCCCTGTGGATCGAATTTACGCGGTAGGGAAGAAAAGACCAGGACCATAGAAGAAAAATGGAGTCCGTTTCCTGACCTTCGTCTCTATTGCAAATCTCCCGGAATCGGGATTATGATAAGGATCCAGATTTAGAATTCCTATCAACCATCCAACCCCTAAACAATCCGGAGGAACGTATGAAAAAGATGGTGGCATTGTCATTCATCGTAACGGTCATGTTGTCATGTTTCACGCTTGTTTTTGCCCTGGAGGCCGATTTCAGAGGCAGCAAGGATCATCCACTGCTCTCAAGGATGCCCGATTTCTACATTTCAGACTATAAATCCTTCGACTTCGATACCTACCGATTCAACGATCAGGAGAAGAAATATGTCGTTGTCGAGGGACAGAAGATTTACATGGAGTACAAGCTGAACAAGGGAGCGGTGGAGCCCGGAGAGCTGAAGATCCGGAGGAATATTCAGGATGCCCTTAAAAAGATCGGCGGCAAAGTTGTCTTCGACGACAACTTCAACAAGTGTTCGACGATCGTGGTCCAGAAGGACGGAAATGAGATCTGGGTTGAGGTAAAAAGCTACAACAACATGTACCGGCTGACCACGGTGATCAAGAAATCCATGGACCAGGAAGTCGTGGCCGATGCCGAGGCGATGGGCAATGACATTAAGACCAGCGGCCATGTTTCGATCTACGGGATTTACTTCGACACAGGTAAATCGGTGATCAAGCCGGAATCTGATGCGGCGATTTTGGAAATCGCGAAATTGCTGAAGGCGGATACGGCTCTGAAGGTGTATGTCGTAGGCCATACGGACAGTGACGGTACTCTTGATTTCAATATGAAGTTATCGAAAGACCGGGCCGAGGCCGTTGCCAGGGCTCTTGTGGATACTCACGGGATTGGTCCCGACCGCCTGAAAGCTTTTGGTGTGGCCTCCCTGGCTCCTGTCGCTTCCAATGGCACCGAAGAAGGAAAGCAGAAGAACCGCCGGGTGGAACTGGTCAAGCAGTAGGTTTCACTTGATCCTCAGAGGGGAGAGGATATACTTACACTCATGTGGAGTGTTTCCTGATGGCTTCGGATCTGGCGTACATCCTGCAATCGATAACCTCGTTTTATGATTTTTCCGATCGGGAGGTTCTCTATGTGGGAGCCGGCGACGGGCAGCTGATCGACTGCGCCGCGTCGGCCCGCTCTGTCCTTGCGGTCGACTCGGACGCAAAGGCAGTGGCCGCACTCGAAGATACAATCCGTAAGAAGGGTCTGGCTGACAGGGTCGGAGCCCGGCATGCCGGATTCGAGTCGATTGACGTACGGGTGGACGTTGTGTTTTTTGAATTCTGTCTCCATGAGATCCATGATCCCACTGCCATGCTGGACCGTGCCCTGACTATGGCCGGGGATGTCGTGATTGTGGATCATCTTCCCGAATCACCCTGGGTGTGGCATACCTGTGAAACGGAAATGGTTGAGCGTTCCTGGAATGCCGTCCATGCGCTCCATCCGGTTCGGATCGTCGAGCATTGCGTGGATCAACGGTTCCCGGTATACGAGGAACTCCGTTCAAAGATCGAAGTGCAGGGTCCTGAAGCCGTAAGACGGGCCGGAAAATTTAAGGAAAAACATGGTATTGTGATCGAGATGAAGTACGGCCTCGCACTGATTTCACAGTAAGAAATGAGGCCGGATTGTGATTCATCCGGTTGTAGATTAATGAAATTCATATTATGGATTGGGCGGCAAGTAAAATGACGGAATTATCATTGGAAAACCTGGGATGGAGTTCCTGGTTTGAATCGCAGGCAGTTGCCGGTGATGGAGACAGTACCTTTGCGCGAGTCGCCGCGGTGGATCGGGATCAGTTTCTTCTGGCAGGTGAGGCCGGATTCTTCAGGGCGAAACGATCCGGGAAGCTCCTGTACGACGCTCCTTCACTGTCTCAGACACCCTGTGTGGGAGATTGGGTCTGTGTGACAAAATCTCCTCAGGACCAGTTCGGAATGATCCACGGGGTGCTGGATAGAAAGTCGTACCTTCGCCGCAGGGTTGCTGGAGATTCTGCCGATTTCCAGATGATTGCTTCCAACGTCGATGTCGTTATCGTAGTCCAGTCATGCCATTACGATTTCAACATCAACAGGCTGGAACGCTACATTGTAATGGCGATGGATGGCGGGGCCATTCCGGTGATTTTGCTTACCAAAGTCGACCTGGTGACACCGGAGGTCCTGGCCGACCAGATCAATCAGATCCGGAATGCGGGAATCACCGAACCCGTGGTTCCTCTCAGTAACGTGACAGGAGTCGGCATCGAGAATCTGACCGCGATCCTTTCGCCGGGTAAGACCTATTGTTTTGTGGGATCTTCCGGTGTCGGAAAGAGTACGATCATCAACACGTTGATGGGACGAGACACCCTGGCGACCCAATGGGTCAGCGCAACGGGTGAGGGAAAACATACGACCGTGCGCAGGGAACTCCTGCTCCTGGATAATGGCGCAATGGTCATCGATAATCCCGGAATGCGGGAGCTCGGTATGCTGGATGCGGAAGACGGCATTCAGGCAAGTTTCCGGGATATCCAGGTACTTTCCGCTCAGTGCCGGTTCAGGGATTGTACCCACACCGGTGAGCCGGGCTGCGCAGTTCAACAGGCGGTCGAACGAGGCGAGATGGACGGGGATCACTACGAAAATTATGTCAAGCTGAAGGACGAATCGCAGTTTTACCAGATGTCCTACGCGGAGAAACGAAAAAAAGACCGGGATTTTGGACGTTTCATCAAGACGGCAAAGAAGGACCTGCGTAAAAAATAAAAGGCAGGGATTCACATTTAACCAAAATTTGCAGATAATCAAGTATCATGACCGATACGGACCGATGTTCAATTTGCGGCTGTCAACTTCACCGTCATCCAAATACCTACGCAAGGCCGACACACGAAGGCCGCTCGCATGCTTCAAGACATCACTTTGTCCCGGAAAGGTTTTTCGGACGTTCCACGAACCGGAGAGGTACACAACGGGTCAAGATCTTTACCCATAGTCCATGGGGCAGAGAAGGTGAGACCGCCCTATTTTGCTATGATTGTCATGAGGAATTACTTCATAATCCGGTTCTCCTTCCGGAAGATGTTTTGAACTTTGCCGAACTTGTGCGCTTTCGTGGATTGTCTGAAATGATAAAGACGGAGTCAAAGGATGCGATCGCTGGAAGAATCCGTCTCTTTCAGGAGGTCATCCACATGGGAATTGAAACACTAATACAGAACAGCAAGCGGGAGGCATGATGATGGAGGTACGACCCTTTACCGCGCGGGCGACGTACGCGTTGAAACCTGACCAGTATTACCGTGTTTACGTGGATGGAGATTCGATTTATTTCGTAAGGATTTCCGGTCAGTCCCTTGCTGCCGGAGTGGCGGGAGGGTTGGAGGCACAGCTGGGAAGCCTGGGGCGGTCCCTTGGAGCCGGGCTCGTCCGAAGGGCAAAACGGAAACTCTTTCAGGCGGGTATGGAAGCAGACAAGAAAGACTATCGAACGCTGGGGATGGCGGACAAGCGGAGCTTTAGAAAATCGACTGCCGAAATCCGTTCGGCAGTCATCGATCCGGCGGAGGCCATCTCGGGCCATGGAATGCACGTGGGTGTGTGGAGGCTCGAATTTTCCGACGGTAAGAAACTCCGTCTTCAGTTTGAAGAAATATCCGAGATGAAAAAAGCCGTGGATGGGCTTCCAGGTGTGTTCGGGGAGAAGTTGAAGGTCAACGCGGCATGGAATGAACGCGGTGGCGGTTTTTCAAGAGCCTGACCAAAGGATGGCCAGCGAAAAAACATTTGTACGGAGATCCTGCTAAAATATCGAAAAAGGATGGAGCGATGACCGAAAAACCCAACCGTTTGATTTTTACAACCATCCTCGGAATCATCTTTTGTTTCGTTGGGGGCCTTCTCCTGGGAGCGGGTGTGTTCCTGAGCTTCAACGTTCTGGCGAATGGGAACGCTCTTCAGGAAAATGCTCCGGGAATTCTCGGGAGCCTTGCCCTGAACTTGCTCACGCGTTTCATGATGTTTATCACGGGACTCTCTCTCCTTCTTCGTTTCCGTTATGCCGTCGGAATCGCTTCGATTACTCTTGTTTTTTCTATTTTTACCGTGATTTTCGATGTCATGCTGTACAAACTCCTCCACCCTCTTCCCGGAGTATCACCCTCCATGAATGTCTTCATTCTCATTGGTTCCCTTGCGGTGCAGGGTCTCTTTTTCGTTCTTCTCCTGATTACCATCATCTATGTCAGTACGTGGGCAAAAAGCGAATTTCATCCGGCTCGTATATAAGAATATTCGCCAGAGCCAGGAATCTCAGGGTGTCATTTATTATTTGATAGAATTATCCCTAATGATATTGCATACAAGAGACAAATAATTATGGTTCGAAAAATATTCAAGATCGTTCTTTCTGTTGCAGGAGTGCTTCTGGTTATTCAATCGTTATACGTCACATATAGAATCGCGCAGGTTTTCATTCAGGAAATTCGACAGACTCGAGATGTCTCAGGCACATCCGTTTCGAAAGGAATTCATGAGGCCCGGGTTCAATTCTATCTGACATTGCAAGGAATGGAAAATGGTTATCCTATTTCCGAGGAAGATCTGGACGGAGATGGGCTGACCGCCGGGAGGTCATGTCAATAGGTGTGTAAAAAGGGTTCATGCGGCATGATCCTTATTCAAGGTTTTCAGGTTGATACCATTTTCGTATTTGTCACCATTGTAGACATCGCGTAACAGTTGAGGCGCTTTCAGTCGTCGGAATCGCTGTTCTGCCACCATCAGCATTTTCCAGATCATGGCCGAGGCACTGGTGACTTTCTTAAAGCGTTTGGAGGCACAAGTTCTGAGACGAAGGGCGGCGAAGGGGGATTCC